>Ga0268265_10000033_pt1 | contig 223950 bp, 191 predicted proteins | sample KBSSwiS52_FD_190355 | JGI IMG/M metagenome (GOLD analysis project Ga0268265, IMG submission 190355) | Switchgrass rhizosphere microbial communities from Kellogg Biological Station, Michigan, USA - KBS Switchgrass S5-2 (SPAdes) (version 2) | ecosystem: Host-associated > Plants > Roots >... | reverse complement strand
CCGGGGGCCACCGGCGTCCGCTGGCAGCCCCGCCCCGCCCCCCCGCTCCCACCCGGTATGGCCGCCGAGCAGCTCCGGGGGCCACCGGCGTCCGCTGGCAGCCCCGCCCCGCCCCGCCGGAAGCTTTGCCAACGGGGCCAACAGCCGATGGTTCTCGCCGGCCCGGCGCGGTAGGCGTTACTGACCCCACGCGAGGACGGTTGCGCCCACACCGGCGGCGTTGCTGGCGGCCAACGTGACCCGGAAGTACGGGTCAGACGATCCAGGCGCCGTCCTGGTGTAGCTGTGGCCGGTGACATTGACTGTCTCCGCGGTGACGCCCGACGGGCCCGTCCGGTAGATCGTCAGTACGTACCTCAAGTTGATCTGGTTTCCGCCAACGTTCGTCGGTGTATCCCAGTTGATGATGAGATGGCCCTTGCCGTCCGGGACCGCCAGCACGCCGGTCGGCTCGCTCGGCGGCACGCAGCTGAGGGCCTTCATCGGTGCCGACTGCGCCGACGAGCCGCCGGGGCCGGTCGCCTGCACGGTCACGCTGACCTCGGCGCATCCGTTGGCCGAGACCTGGAAGGTCCCCGGCTTGTCGAGGTTGCGCACGCCGCCAGGGGTCGACGTCGCCCGGTAGGAGGTCACCCGGCCGCCGTCGAACGGTGCGATGACCGTGACGGCCACGCCGCCCGGAACCGGCTGCAGCCACAACCCTGGGACTCCGGGCTGTGCGTTCGGGTCGGCGGGCGCCACCACGGCCGGGGCGGTGGCGGCGCCAGCCGGCTGTGTGGCCGGCGCCGCCTGCGTCGGCGTCGGAGCGCCGGCCACCGGCACGCTGCTGGCGCCCGCGGCGGGCGTGGCACCGGCGGTGGGTGTGGCGGAGGGCGCGAACGAGCCCTGCACCACACCAGTCGTGTCCGCCGCCGTGGCATCGCCGGTCGAGCGCAGCGCGAGCGGAACCAGCGTGGCCAGCAGCGCGACCACAGCCGCGACGACGATCGTGACGGTCCGCCGCCGGCGGGCGCCGCGCCGAGCGGCCCGCGCCTGCGCCCGCGCCCCGGTAGCTCGGCCCGCGATCTCGGCTGTCTCCGTGGCATCTGCGGCGTCCGTGGCATCTGCAGCATTTGTGGCATCTGCGGCCTCCGAGCCGGAGGCGTCCGCCCCGGTCGGTCCGTCGGCTGGCTTCCCGGTCGTGCCGGAGGCCGACGGGCCTGCCGTGATGGCCAGCGGTACCGGCCCGAAGTCGCTGCGGCTGAGACTGGATGCTGGCGTCTGCGGGGACAGCGGCGCGAGGGCGGCCGAGGTCTCCCGGACGGCCGGCCAGGCCCGTGAAGCCGGTGGAGCTGGTAGAGCCGGTGATGCCGAGGGCTTGCCGGATCGCCCGACCTGCTCGGTCGGCACCGTCGGCCCAGCCGGCGTCGCCGTACCAGGGGGTCCAGTCCGGGTCTCGGGGCCGGCGGGGTCTGCGAGGCCGGCTAGGGGGGTGTCCGGCCGGACGGCGAGGGCGGTCTCCGTCGGCGTTTCCGGCATGCTGGTCGCCGGATCCAGATCGACCTCGTCGTCCCAGAGCGCGTGCAAATCGGCGATCTTGATGGGTGGGGGCGCCGCCTCGGGCTTACCGCCGGTCTCCTGAATCCAGCCCGGTCCGACGTCGATCACGCCGTCGATGTCGATGTCCGTCTGGGCGGCCCGAGCGGCGAGGACGTCAGGGGGCAGCAGCTTGGCGATGGCTGCTACCGGATCGAAACGTGGCGCGAGCACCAACTCTGCGCCCGCGTCCGCGGCGCCAGGGGTGCTCGCGGGATCGAGCACGGCCGGCGCTGCCCCGGCAGCTGCAGAGGCGACGTCGAGAAGGGCCGGCTCCTCGGTCAAGAGGTCGCCCTGTGACCGGCCGTCGGCGGCTGCCGGGGCAGCGCCGGGCACGCGGTCGTCGCCGGGCACGCGGTCCGCGATCGGCACGCGGTCCGCGACCGGCGCGGATGCCGCAGACGAGCCGCTCCTGTCCGCGACGGCGAGCCGGGCCGCCGCGACCTCCGTCAGCGTGATCTCGGGAACGTTCGGAAGGTCGTCGTCGAAGTCATCGATCGCGATGTCGACGTCCGCAAGCGGTTTCGCGCCGGCGAACGCGTCTCGCCTCGCCAGGATCGCCGGTACCACGTCCACGAGATCCTCGGCGGTCGGCCTGAGGGCCGACACCACATCCGGGAACGGCTCCGCGGCGTCGTCGGGCTCCGTGGCGTCGGGGTCTGCGGCGTCGTCCAGGTCCGCGGCATCGTCGGGGTCTGCGGCGTCCTCGAGCCACAGCAGGCCGTCGAGGTCCGACAGGTCCGACAGGCCCATGGCCGGCTCATCCCGGACGCCTGCGGTGCCACTTGCGGCAAGCGAGTAGTCCTCGCTGTCGAGATCGGCTTGCTCGCCGTCGGAAACGGCCTCGATGGCGGACCTGTCCGGTGCGTCCGGAACCGCGACCGCCGCTGTGGCCGCGACCGGCGGTGTGTCCCCAACCGGGGGCGTGTCCGCGACCGGGGGCGTGTCCGCGACCTCGGGCGTGGCATGGCCGTCGGGGACGGCCTCCGTCGCTGTCGGCGCCTCCGAGAGCGAGCCGAGGAGATCACCAAGGCCCAGCGGATCCGTCGGCGAGATGTTCAGCAGGATGTCGATGTCTGGATCGTCGGCCGACAGACCGCCGGCGAAGTAGTTGGTGTACTCGGCAAACCCTGCGGCCGGCACGGGGACGTCGACGGCATTCGGCACCGTCTCGCCGGGCGCTGCCGCGGCCCACGCCGCGCCAGCGGATGGTGCGTCCTCAGGTCGTTCCGGGGCGGCGTCGACGATCGCCGGCGTGGGCTGCGCCGCGGCGACCTCGTCGACTCCGTCGTCCGTCTTGTCCGTGCTGTCCGTACTGACCGCTGTCGAACCGTCGGCGCTGCCCATCGTCGGTTCACGGGCGGGCACGAGCTCGACGATGGCGACGATGCCGGCCTCGGGAACAGGCGTCGGCGTCGGCGTCGACGCCGGCACTGTCGGTACCGAGTCCGCGGGTACCGAGTCCGTGAGCACATCAGCCGTCGAGCCGGCGGGAATCGACAGGTCGAGCAGGGACAGCGTGTGGGCGACTGACTCCCGCGGGTCCTCCGCGACCAGGTCGGCGGCGCCTGTGTCGGCGGTGTCCATGCTCGGGAGTGGTGTGTCGTCGGCGGGCGTCAAGATTGTCGGGACATCGAGCGGTTCGTTGGGGGTGATGGTCGCGACCGCTAGTTCCGCCTCGCCCTGCTCGGCCGGCGAATCGCTGCGAGAATGGGGGCGGACGTCGTCCCTGCCGTCGACCAGGTCGACGGCGACCAGGCCCACGTCTACGAGGTCCAGGCCTGCTTGATCGACACGGGCCAGGTCGACGCCGGTCACGTCGTGCAGGTCGTCCTGGCTCGCGCGAACGGCGGCGAGACCGTCGACATCGCCGCTGGGGACCGAATCAGCGACGTCGTCGTGCGACTCGGCATCGACCGCTGTCTCGGCGTTGATGGGCGCCGCAGCATCGACAGGTGCCGGTGCCGCAATGGCGCTGTGCGTCTCCGGGCCATGCGCGGTCGGGCCATGCGTCTCGGCCGAGTCGTCCGGTTCCGGGGCGTTCGTCTCCGGGACGTTCGCCTCCGGGACGGCGGCGGTGGCCGGGATGTCAGCGGCGTGATCGGTGGACAGGTCCGCAGGTCTATCGCCCCCCAACGTGGTGGGAGCGCCGTTCGCCATGATTGAGGTGACTGTTACCCAGTCGTCCCGCCTGGGCGGCCAGAGCGGGAAACCGCCACGGGTGGACCGCACCGAAATCGGTCCGATCCTGACCGGCGCCGCAGGGCTGATGGGCACGGCTGGACCGGCCGGCGCGGTGGGCGCGTTGGGCGCCGTGTCAGCGGCGGGTGCCACATCCGCGGCGGGTGCCATGTCCGCGGCCGGTGCCGCGGCGTCGGTGCGTACCTCGTCCGTCGGATGGCCCAGGTCTGCGGACTGGCCCAGGTCTGCGGACGGACGGTCTGGCATGGGCGCCATGGCTGCGGCGTCCTGCATGTCGTCGTGGCTGGCAATTTTATCGGTCGCCGTGGTCGCCGTGGTCGCCGTGGTCGCGTCCTGTGCGGTCTCGGTCGGCCGCTGGACTGCCGGCTGCGGATCCTCGCTCGGCGTTGAGGCGGCGGGGCCGTCTGCGGTGGCGGCGGCAGCGGAAGCGGAAGCAGCCACGGCCGGTAGCGCCAGAGGAGGTGCGAAAGGCGGCAGCGAGAGCGGCGGAACGGGGAGCGACGGAAGTGGCCGCGGGAAGGCGGGCGGCGCCGTTGCCGGAGCGGGTAGGGCTGGCGGAGCAGGCAGAGCCTTCGGGGCGGGGAGCACCAGCCCGGCGGGCAGGGTCTTCGGCGTCCGATCCGCCAGCGCTTCCGCCGGCGCCGGTGGCAGGGAAGGGATGTTTGTTGGGTGCCGCTCGACGGGTCGGGGAGCTGGGGTGTGCTCGGTCGACTTCTCGCCCATGAGCGTGAGAAGGAGGTCGGCGGCGGACGGCCGGTCCTGAGGGTCCTTTGCGAACGCTTTGCGAACGAGTGGGGCAAGGTCGAGAGGAAGCGAACTCAGGTTAGGGGTGTCGCGTGCCACCCGGCGTAGGAGTTCCTCGGGCGAGCCGTCGCCGAAAGGAGGTGTGCCGCTCGCGGCGAAGGTCATGACCGCAGCCCAGGCGAAGACGTCGGCGGCGGGGCCGACCTCCTCGCCTTGCGCCTGTTCCGGCGCCATATAGCCGGGGGTGCCGATCTGGCCCGCATCGTGGGCGTGGCCCCGGCCGCGTCCCCTGCCTCGCCCTCGCCCGCCGCCGCGGCCGTGGTGGCTGCTCGCTGGGCCGGTGAAGCCGTTGGCGATGCCGAAGTCGATGACTCGCGGCCCGGACGGTCCGAGCAGGACGTTGCCCGGCTTGAGGTCGTGGTGGGCGATCCCGGCGCCATGGATGGCGGTCAGTGCCGCGGCCATGCCCACGGCGAGACGCGCCAGGTCGTCGGCGCCAAGCGGCCCGCCGGCCGTGACGGCCGCGCGCAGCGTGGGGCCGGGTACGAATTCGGTGACCATGTAGGGCAGCGCGGCGTCCGGATCGGCGTCGACCACTTCGGCCGTGTAGAACTCCGAGACCTGGCGGGCATGCGCGGTCTCGGCCCGGAACCGCTCGCGGAACTCCGGATCCCGGGCGTACTCCGACTGGATGACCTTGACCGCTACTCGGCGGCCGTCGACCGCCTCGCCGAGGTAGACGGTCCCCATGCCACCCTCGCCGAGCAGGCGCAGGATCCGGTACGAACCGACGAAGGCCGGGTCGCGGGGACGCAGCGGCGCACCCGGCTCCGGCTCGGTGATCGTGACGGACGCGCCCTCGTCGAGCGCGGTGCCTCGGGCTGGGGAGCGCGAGGAGCCGAATCGGGTCAGCAGACCCACGAGGCCACCTGGCGGTCGGCCATCGACACCCAGCCGCGGGCGGGGTCGGCAGGGGCGCCGAGGTCGCGATCCCGACGTCGCATAGGTTCCTCCCAGCAAGGCGTGGAACCGACGGTCGCGGCCGGCTGCGGCCGGCCGCGCCGCTAGCCCGCCCCGCAAGTCGGGGTGGACGTCGCACGCCTCGAATGACCCGATTTTGCAGCAGACCGGCGTGGACCCGGACAGCCCGCCTCGTCATCGTGCCAGCGTCGTCTGCTGACATCAGCCATGTTGTGGTGGTGGAGTTGCCTTTACCGAGGTTGGGCGTTCGCCTGATGTGCAGCAGATGAGATGTCGCCACTACGTGTGACGCCAGGCGTTCGTCTCCCCGTTACGCAGGGAGCCCCGCGACCCTCCGTGGTGCAACTCACTACCCGATCGTGATCTGAGGCTCGAGGTGCCGGTGCTGGCGCGCATCCTGGCAGGTCAAATCGGGGTCCGACGGGCCCTGGCTGGCCCAATTTCATCTGCCTCGACGAAGGATTACCCCATCTGGACCATCGATCGCACCTGCCACGACCCCCTGGATGATCATATTTCTATGATTGCCGTGACGGTCGCGCTGCGCACGTGAGGGCGAACATCGTCGGACGCGGCACTGCTGGACCTCGCCGGCCCAACTCCGCCTGCCTCGTCGCCGCCGGGCGGCGATGCTGGGCCGGGTTGCTGGGCCGGGTTGCTGCGCGGCGATGCCAAGCGGGCAGTGTCCGGCATTGCCCGTCCAAGCTCCGGGGTGACTCGTCCGCACTCGTCCCGAGAGCTCGGGGCGCAAGGACGCGACCTTTCGGGTGCGGAGTGGCGGGTTGTTCTCGGGGCCACTGGGTGATCCCGGCTCGGGGCCGCCTGGCGTGCGGGCGCGAAGTCGGGGCTGGTACGGCGCGAGACCCTCATGCTGATCAGGTGTGGCGCCCAGGCGCGTCGGTCGGGCAGGCGACGCTGTCGATCAGACATGTGGCGCCATCGGTCAGGTGGGTGGCCCCGCCACCTGTCGGCCTGGCGTGGTTCAACGGCTGGGCGAACACGCCCTCATCGACCCCCGCGTCGTCCTGTATGCTTCTGCTCGAAGCGATGCACCGACCTCAAGGGGTCTGGTTGTGGAGCAAGCTCCACAACAGAAGATCGCTTGTAACTGCAAGATCGTAATGGCACGGTCAAAACTGAAAATCGTAGCTTGGTCCCGTGGTGAAGTCTGGAGTTCACGCCGCCCTGTCAAGGCGGAGGTCGCGGGTTCGAATCCCGTCGGGACCGCGCACATCATCCGGAGTGGCCGCACATCGGCCGTCCGGATGTGTCGTCTGGGGCAGGTAGCTCAGTCGGTACGAGCGTCCGCCTGAAAAGCGGAAGGTCGGCGGTTCGACCCCGCCCCTGCCCACCCATAACTAGCAGGCAAGACAGAGGCCACCGGCAGCGCCGGTGGCCTCGTTGGTCTCAGTTTTGGTCTCAGTTGCTCTTCACCACCCCGCCAGGGCCGGGGCGCCGGCCGCCCCGTCGTCCCCTTCGTCGTTCGGGCTCGGTGTCCGCCAGAGCAGGCCGCCGACCAGATCGGCCATGCCGGTCAGGACCTCCGCGGCAGGTGCTGGTACCGGGTGGCCATGCTCGCCCGAGACCAACCCATCATGTCCATGACGGCGCGAGTCGGGACGGTATGTTGTGCGGGAAAGATGCAAATAGAAGGGTAGGGAAATTGGCATCCCTTTTTGACTATTCGGGCATAGAATCTGTCGTGGCGCAGATTCGGCGGGTGGCGGACGAAGAGAATATCACGCTCACCGTTCTTCAAGGTCGCATAGCGGCTATTCTTGAGGACGCTAGGAATCCTGCGTTTAAAGTGGCCCAGGACCGCTTGGCTCGAAGTCGCCGAGAGCTTCTTGAGTCACTGGACGACCTAGCCAGGCTCCTCACCTCGATGGCCAACGCCTATCAAGCGACTGACGTGCAAAGTGTTGCCGCGTTCCTTGTCGATCAGGCACCGCCTACCGCCCAACGAGGCGATATTACCACCACGGAAATCGACGCCTACGTTGACACCGAAAACCACCCACTTGCTGACGAGGTGCTTGCTGCAATCGATTCCTTGCTGGAGGCGCTCGGCTTCGACGAAATTAGGACGATAGATACAATCTATGGCTCCGTATTTAGGCGGTCTCAAGCCAGGATGCCTGGGGGGCGGCGTGCCGTTGCTTTGCGGCTGCAGTCTCTTGAACGTGCGATCGAGCTATCGCAGGTAGATTCGCGTCAGGCGGAGGTCGACGAGAGAGTATCGTCGGCACTTCAGACGGTTTTGTCGTCTCTTGAAAGCATCCCACATGCATGCATTCGGATCGGGTCTCTACTTATCATCAAGTATTCTGGACCATCGGGCGCTGTCGTGCAAGCTCGTCAATTGACTCAGCCGGAAATCTGGGCAATAGAAAGATATCCAGAACTCCAAAAAAATCCAGAACGTGTATTGGAAGGTCTCGCGCTTGCTCTGACGGCACATCGCGATACTGCTCCGGATTCGGATAGATCGCCTGGGCCTCCGTCGACGAGTCCGCCCAGCTGAGTTTGCGGAGGCACGCCCGTGCGACCCCGTTGCCCTTGCCGTGTTCGAGCATCGAAGACAGAAGCCACCGGCGGCGCCGGTGGCTTCCTTGGTCTCGGTTTCCCTTTGTTACCCGGCCAAGGCCAGGGCGCCGGCCGCGCCGTCGTCCCCCTCGTCGTCCGTGGTCGGCGTCTGCCAGAGCAGGCCGCCAACCAGATCGGCGATGCCGGTCAGGACCTCCGTGGGCACGTGTTGGTAGCGGGTGGCCATGCTTGCTTGGGACCAGCCCATGACGTCCATGACGGCGCGGGTCGGGACCTTCAGGACCAGAAGCATCGTCGCCGCAGTGTGCCGCGCGTCGTGAAGCCTCGCCGGGCGTACACCGGCTTCGGCGAGCAGGGCGCGCCATTCTTCGTAGTCGGCCCGGGGGTCGATGGGCTGGCCGGTCGGCTGGGCGAAAATCCAGCCGCCTTCGGTCCAGAGGTCTGCGGCTTCCTCGCGTTCCTGGTCCTGGGCGTACTTGTGCAGCTTGAGCCAGGCGCGCAGAGGCGCCGGTAGCCCAATCGCCCGACGGCCGGCGCGGGACTTGGTCTCGACGACGACCAGGCCGCCGCTGTGACGGTCTGGGCAGTCAGCGCCGCGTTTGCCGTCGCACGGCTTCTTGCAGCCGTGCCGCCAGGTCTGGCGCTGAATCGCGCGCCGGATCGTGAGAGTTCCCGTTTCGGTGTCGAGGTCACGCCACTGGAGACCGAGCGCTTCTCCCTGACGGATGCCGAGCGCCAGTGCCAGCGCGAAACGGACCCCGTTCCGCCGGTCGCTTGCGGCGGCAAGGACGCGCTTCGCCTCGTCGATAGTGAGCGGCTCGATTTCCGCTTCGACCAGGCGCGGCGCCTTGGCGATGGTCGCCGGGTTCTTCACGATCCGCCCGCGCCGCTCGGCCTCGTTCAGGGCGGTGCGCAAGGTTCGGTGAATCTGGTGGACGGTCGCGGGCTTGAGGTTCTTCCGGCTGGCTTTGACGTAGAACTTCTCGATGTGGTCGGCCTCCAGGCGGTCGATGCGGTGCGCGCCGAGCCCGGGAATCAGGTGGCGCCGGACCGCGGTCTGATAGCCGGCGTACGTCTTCGGCCGGACGGTCGGCGCGGCGATGTTCTCCAACCAGTGCGACAACCAGGCGTCGAGGGTCATCGCGCGGCCTGGCTGCTTGGCCCGGCCGGCGTCGCGGTCCGCTTCGAGCTTGCGAACCTTGCGGATGACCTCCGCTTCGGTTTTCGCGCTGACGTGCCGGCGGTCTGGGGTGCCGTCGTCGCGGGCGCCCATGGTGACGCGCCCGTGCCAGCGCCCGTCATTCCCGTGGTAGATCGACGCGGCGCCATTCGGGGCGCGGGTGCCGTCCTGTCGCTTCCGGGGCATTGGGAGTCCTTTCTCAGGCGGCGGTTGCGTCGGCCGGCGTCAGGCTGGCGGCGTAGGAGTCGAGGTCGGTCGTCCGGACGCGGCGCAGGCGTCCGATGCGGACGGAGCGCAGGGCGCCGGTGCGGATGAGGGCGAAGGTCGTGGTGCGCCCGATGCCGAGTCGTTCCGCGGCTTCCTCGACGGTGAGGAGAAGCTTCGGGGCGGCCGGCGCGGTGGTCATGGCTGGGCTCCTCGTCGTCGCGGTGGTCATGCAGTGGCGGCCGGCTGGCTCGGATCGGCGACGGGTCGGGCGGGGGTGGCGTCCCATCCGTCCCAAGCCCGTTGGCGCTGGTCAGCGCGGGACGGATGGGTGCGCTGGGACGGGTCGATCCGTCCCAGGTGGTGAATCCGTCCCAGGGCTGAACTGGGCGGGGACGTTTGGGACGGGTCGCACGCCTGCTCTGGCGGGGCGGGTTCGGGCGGGCAGTAGCGGCGCCAAGCGTCGGCGAATTCGGCGCGGGTATAGCCCTTGGCTTGGGTGCCGTCCGGGAAGCGGATGTTGGCGCTGTGGATGCCGTAGTCGCGCAGCATCACGGCCAGGCGGCGGCCGGTCATTCCGGCGGGACCGTGCTCGGACCAGGGCGCTTCGGGGTCGGTGTTGAGGAGCTGCAACAGGTGCGCGGTGGGGATGGCGTCCTGGCCCGTGAACGCGGTCCGGCAGTCGAGCAGCAGGCGGGTGCGCAGCGACGCGGTGTCGGCGTCGTCGGGGTTGGCGGTGAGAGCGATGACGGCGCCGCGTGCCAGGTCGGGCCATGCTCCGCCCGCGTGGTCGGCAATCGTGACGAGGGGTTCCCAGGTGTCGGCGGCGCGGTCCTCGACCGGCATGGCGGGCTCGGCCCGTTCGAGCGCGGGGAGAGCGGGGCGAAGCCAGGCGGCCAAGTCCTCGGCGACCGCGCGCAGCGTCGGCCGGTCGCGACGGTGGCGGTAGGGCGCGACGGTTTCGCCGGGAGCGCGGCGGCGCATGTGGACGACGACGGCCCGGTCCTCGATCGTGTCGGGCATGGCGCCGATTCCGGCCAGCGCAGCCATGGCGAACGTCGGGCACTTCTCCAACTGGCGATTGACGTTGTCCCAGCGGATGGCAGGCCGGTTACGCTGATGACCGGCGTTGAGTAGGCCGCGCAGGTCATCGTTGGCGTCGGCGGATTTCGTGGAGCCGAAAATGGTGTCGGCCTCGTCGACCAGCAGCGTGGGCGGATCGTCGTCGATGCTGCGGTAAATCGCCGCGGTCGAGGCGTTCACGGTGATCAGCGGCCGAAAGCACGTCGCTTCGACGACGTCAAGCAGCCGGGATTTTCCGCAGCGCTTTTCCGGCGCTCGGATGACGAGGCGGGGTGCGTGTGCCCAGGCGGGCTGGGCGTGCGTGGCCGCGATCCACAGCACGACGGCGACGGCGGCTTCCTCGGACGGGAGGATGACGTAGCGGTTGAGCGCGGCGCGCAGCGCGTCCAGGACGGCCGTACCGGACGGGGCAGGGCGATCGGTCCGGGCAGTCATTGCGTTACTCCTCGGCGCTTTCGGGGGTCATAGGCGAGACGCTGAGACGGCCACAGAGCGCCGTTCTCGGACGGGCTGGGGTGATGGGGTGGGGCGGCGCGGGTCATGCGGGCACCGTTCGGGGGCGGTTCGCTCCGGCGCGCAGGCCGGAAGCGATGGTGGTGAGGGCCTGGCGGTCGGAGAACGCGCCGGCCGCGATGTGTCCCGCAGCGCCCTGTTTCAGCTCGGTCGTGACGTCGGCGGCGGAAAGCGCGCCTCCGGCGACCAGTTGTCCGAGTGCGACCGCGGCCCGGTACAGGGCGTTGTTGCGGTCGCCGTCGGACGCGGCGGTGACGAAGCCGACTTGGCTGCGGATGGCGGCGGCCAGGTAGGCGCCGCGCCGGTCGGCGGGCACGCGGGTGGCGCGGGCGGGTGCCGGCGGCGGTGTGGCTGGCCGGAGGGGCTGAAACAGCCAGGGCGGGAGTGGGGCCGGTGGAAGGTCGCGGGTAAGCGTGTAGGGCCGTCCGGCAACGGTGGTGCCGGCGGCGACGACCTGGCCGCCCCAGGCTCGGGTGTCGATCCAGGGGCCGAGGGTGCGGCCGGTGTTCGTCAGACGGGTGTCGGGCGGGGCGGTGTAGTAGAGGTGCCATCCACCGCGGCCGGTGCGGACGAGGTAGGTCGGGGGCACGGTCGAGTCGGCGCGTTCGGCGAGGATGCGCAGGACGTCCGTGCCGCACCGGGCGCCGGTGGATGCCCAGGCGTCGGCTGGTGGCCGGTCGCCGGGCTTGGGGGTGTCGAGGTCGACCACGACCAGGCCGGACGGGCCGGTGGCGATCCCGACGCCGTGGTTCGGATGGGCCGTCCAGTGGGCTTCGACGGCGGCCAGGTCGCGGGTGGCGTGTGCTTCCCAGCCGCGGTGTCCGTCGGCGCAGATGCCCACGCCGGGGCAGTGGTCGGCGCCGTGCGCCAGGGGGCGTTTCTCGCCGGGGCGCAGTGGCAGGACGTACCAGCCGCGGAACGCGGCGTTGAGCGCCGCGGCCAGGTTGCCGGCGGCGACCTGCCGGCGGTGCGGGTGGAGCGGGGACACAGGGACTCCTCTCGCCGTGGCTCGGGGGGCGATCCCCTGGCCCGCCGTGGACGGGCCAGGGGCGGGCGATCAGCGGAGGCGGCGCAGGGCGTTGGTGAGTCGGCGGCCGGCGCGCAGGGTGAGGCCCGTGTAGTCGCAGTGCCGGCACGGCCGCGGGCGGCGCGTGACGCGGCTGGCCGTGCGGCCGGTGCCGTCGCAGTGCCGGCAGGGCCGGAACGGTCGGACCCAGCACAGGAGTCCGTAACCAACAGTGATGGCGATCAGGGGGACGGTGAGGGGTCCGAGCAGGGTGGGGAGGTGGGTCATGAGGGGCCTCCTGGGCGGTTTTTGGGCGTGCTCGACCACGGGCCGCTAGGCGCTAGCGCGCTGGCCAGGGGTTGTGGGGGGTGCTAGCGGGGGTGCTAGGTCTAGCGGGGGTGTCCGCTAGACCTAGCGGGCCGGACGGACCGGCTACCCGTTGCGCTTCCGCTCACGTTCGGTGAGCGCGGTGAGGATGTCGGCGTGGACGACGCCACGGCGGTTGCCGCCCTTGCCGGTGGTCGGGTCGGTGCCCCAGATCTGCCCGACGCTGATCTGATGCGGGGACAGCGCGGCGGTGAGCTGGGCTGGCTTCCACCCCGCGTAGGCATCGGGCCGGTGCTCGGCCAGGCGGGCGCACAGGGTCTCGTTCCACGCCTTGTCTTCGCCGATCGGCCAGACCGCGGCGACGTCGGCCAGGACGTCGAGGACTTCCGCGGCGCGGGTGCGCTCGGTGGGGGTGGGCAGGGTGCCGGCGCCGGTGCGCAGCTCGACCGCGCGGGCGACGACGCGGGCGACGGCGGGGCCGAAGACCTCGAACGTTCGGCGGGCGCCTGCCTTGCCGAACCCGGCGAGGATGCCCCAGCCGGCTTCGGTGACCGGCTCGAACACGGTGGCCCGGTAGCCGTTCTTGTAGGCCGACGTGCCCAGGATCATGTCGTTCGCGGTCTGGTCCGCCACCGACAGGCAGAACCGGCTGTTGACGTTGCGGGTAATCCCGGTCGGCAGGCTGTCCTTGTCGGGGATCTGCGTGCCGAGGAGGATCACCACGCCGAGCGCGCGGCCCAGCTTGATGGCTCGTTCGAGGGTCTCGCCGGCGGTCTTGCCCCATCGGGATGTGAACAGTTCCTGTGCTTCGTCGATGAACACCACCAGCGGGTGCAGTCCCGAGCCCTTCAGCGAGGCCAGCTTCGGCGTGACCTTGCCTTCCGGGGCCAGGCCCCGGGCGCGGTAGTAGTCGATGCGCTCGGAGCGGCGCTGGCACTCGGCGTAGACCCAGTCGACCATGCCGGCGGCGCGCTCGATCGTGTCGTCATCGAAGCCGTTCCCGTACTCGGTCAGCACCGGCTCAAGGTCGGCGAAGTCACCGACGCCTTTGAGTTCGTAGCCACGCAGTTCGACGCGGGGGTCGAGGGCTGCGGCCAGGACCAGCAGCCGCAGTGCGAACGTCTTCCCGCTGCCGGGTTGGCCGCCGAACAGCCAGTTGCGGAACATCAGCGACACCGTGATCGTGGTCATCCGTGGCGTGGTCGCGAACGCGAACGGCTCGAACACGTCGACCTTGCCGGACCGGATCAGCGGCCATGCGGGCTGGCGCATCTTCGACGCGGGCTCGTGCCCGACCCACAGCGCCAACCGGCCCGTGTGTCCGGCCGCGGGCTCGGGCCAGACCTGGTCAAGCGGCAGCCGAAGCCTCGACGCCAGGCGACCGCGTCGGGCGACGACGTCGGCGGCCTCGACGCCGTAGGGCAGATCGACGACGGCCAGGTGGCCGGGGCCGTCGCGGTGAATCTCCACCGGGAACGAGATTGCACCGGGGTCCTTGGCGACCGCGCTGTTGATGCCGGCCAGGCCGATCGAGGTCAGGGCGCGGCGGACGAGTTCGGCGGTGAGCTTGCGGTAGGTCGGGCCGTTGCTGACGCGGTCGACGATCGGCCGGTCCGCCGGACGGCCGAACCGCGCCAGCCCGACCACCGTGGCCACCATGACCGCCAGGCGGGCCAGGACCGGCCACGGGCCGAACCAGAGCACCGCGTAGGCGACCAGCACGAGCACCGTTCCGACGATCAGGATGGGCCACCGGGTGGTCGACTGACGCTGACGGGCGCGGTCGAGCTGCAACCAGGCGGGTGCGTCGTTGCGCCGGGCCGCGTCCTGGCGCAGTGCCCAGTTGCCTTCCTCCGCGGTCGCCCAGCGCAGTAGCCGGCCGACCAGCCGGAAGAACCCCACCGCCGCGAAGAACACAGCGAGCGCGGCGTACTTCGGGGCGCGCAGCGCGTGGAACCCCGCGACGTAGCCGGCGTGCCTACTCGTCTGGCGGGCGGCGGCGCGGATCGTGGCGCGCGACCGCAGCCAGCCGGGCACCATCGGAGCGCGCACCGGACGCACCGCGCCGGCCGGAATGCCGGTTTCGTCCGGCGGATCGACCGGCGCGCCCAATGCCGCCTGCTCGACCGTGACCGACTCACGGTCAGCCTCGTCATCCGGGTCGTCCTCGGCGCCGATCTCGTCGGGTGCGGTGCGTGGGGCCGGGATCGGCCGGCGGGCGCGGGCCGTGCGCAGGTCGACGACGTCCGCGCCCGGGTCGGGGTTGTCGGCGGAAGTGACGTCGAACGGGTCGAGGTCAGGGGTCAGCCCGTCGGGCTCGGGCATAGCGCCCGGCTCGAACGGGTCCGTTGTCGTCATGATAGGGACGTCCTTCCATCCGGAGGGGCAGGCCGGGGCGCGACGGGCAAGTCTTGGCGGGCTGTACCGCCGCGCCCCGGAACCAACAGAGGATGTGCAGGTCAGGCGGCCACCGGCGCGGCGGCATCAGCCGCGGCCGGCGGGGCAGTTGGGGTGCGAAGCAAGCCCTCGGCGGCCAGGAGCCGGCGGGCTCGGTCCGGGCCGCACGACAGCGCGGACACCATCCGGCCGATCGGCACGGTCCCGTCCGCGTCCCGCGGAACGTCCGCCAGCGCGGCGATCAATTCGGCGTCGGTACGCCGCTTGGTGCCTGGCTTGGCGGACTTACCGGTACGGCGCGACGGCGCCTTACCGGTACCCCTACCGGTACGCACTGCCGCAACGGCGCCGGTGGGGGTCGATGCCGGCGTACCGCCAGCCGTCGACGTCGCCACGGCGGCCGGCGTCGCGGGGATCGTTGACGTGTCGATCGAGGGCACGGCATCCGCCGGAGACTCGGCCGCGGACTCGTCGCCCCCCAGGGTGACGGCATGCGGTCGGGTGGCCTTGGTGAACGCGACCAGCGCGAATGCGACTACCGGCCACACCGCCATGATCTGCATCCACGGGCCAGGGTTGGCGGCCAACCCGGTTGCGGCGGCCAGGTTCGCCGCGCCGGATATCCCGATAGCAGCGATCAACGTCAGGACCGGCGGGAACATCAGCCGCCACCGGCGACCGGTCGCCGGGACGTGGCGGGACCGGTGCCGGATCTCCAGGATCGCCGCGATCGCCATCAACTCACCGGTCGAGGCGATCAGCCAGGCCGCCCAGTCCGGCTGGTGCGCCCAGTGCGCGACGTCATGCACGTGGGCAAACGCGACCGCGAACACCCCCGCGCCCAGCACCACCGGCAGAAACGTGGATACGGCCGGCTCGAACCGGCCTGCCCACCGGCGCCGCGGTCCGCTCGTCGAAGTCATCGGAGTCCGCTCCCTTCAGGCCGAACGGCGACGGGACGACGGAGCAGGAGCCGGCTGGATCGAGTGAGGACCGGCGGCCTCGAACGCCGTGGCCACGGCGGACAGTCGGCGCCGAGCGACCGACAACCGGCGGACGGCTAGCCCGTCGCCGTCGTCGAGAGCGACCGCCGCTTCGGCATCGACAACGGCGATCTCGGCCGCGATCAACGGCCATTCCGCGTCAATCGCGGCCAGGTCGTAGTCGGTGGGCTCCCGGTCGAACGGGTCGGCCTGCTCGGTGTCGTCCGGGAACCAGGAACGGACGTAAGCGACCAGGGACGGGACGACTATCCGCGTCCAGACCGTGACCTCAACGCCGCCGAGAACAGTGTTGATCACGAGCTGAACCCCGTCGTCGCAGGGCCAGGGCTTGACCTTGAACGACGTATCGAGCACCGACATCGCGACCAACAGCCCGTCCAGGCGGGCGCCGTCCTGCTCGACCACGCCGTCGGCGTCCGCACCAAACACAACCTGCGCGTCGACGGTGGCCGGAAAGAACCACGGCGGATCGATGGTCAAGCACACGTCCGCGCGGCCGTTGAGCAGCCGCAGCAGGTCGGCACCGGCCCGAAGGGCGTCCGCTTGGTCGACAGGCGCGGGCTCGTTCGCGGGGTCGGCGGCCGTGGGGGTCCGGTTGAGGGCATGCTTCATACCGGGTCTGACCTCCAAGCAGGTCGGATCAAGGACCCCGGCCGGTGGTGGAGTCACCGCGTCGGGGTCCGCTCGTTCCGGGGCGGTGGAGTCACCCCGGAAACGGAGAAGGCGGCGCCGGTGGCGCCGCCAACCCGCACCTTTAGTATGGGTCGCACCTCAAGTGCTGTCTAGTATTTTCTGTACGGGTCTTCTAGGCGACGACCCCGCATCGGTCCGCCAAGCCGCGTAGGTCCTGGTCAGAGCGCCATCCAGGGTCCTGAAGGAGGTCGCGGACCAGGACGCGGACTTTTGGGTGGTCTCGGATCTGCTCGGGCGCGATGCGCTCAGCCTCCAACAGCGCGGCGATGGCGTCCCCGCGGTCACGGCGTTGGGCGTGCGCGCGTGCCACGTCCACCAGGAAGCGGCCACGCCGTTCCGCGGACAGCCCGGTTGTGTCGACGCGGCCGGCGCGGTCGAGCGCATCGCCAGCGTCACCCAGCTCGACCGCGACCGCGACCGCGTGCAGCGCGACGTTCGCCGGGCCGAACTCGAGATTGAAGTCATTGCGCCCAGCGCCGACGACGTCGGCGAGTGTTTCAGCCTCCCCAATGGCCTGCCACGCCGAGCGCCGGTCACCGCGGCGAGCCTCGACGATCGACCGCACCAGACACAGCGCGCCTAGCGCCGACTGCCCCTCGACTCCCAGCCCTTCCGGGCCGGAGCGCAGCGCGTCCGCGGCCACCGTCGCGGCATGCCGGGCCTGCTGAAGACGACCGGCGCTAAGGAACGTGTGCGCCAGGCGGTGGTGACCGGCGGCCACCAGCCCCAGGTTCCCCGCGCGTTCGGCCGCGAACAGCGCGCGATCCGCCGCAAGCCACGCGACTTCGATGTCACCGACCTTGACGAACAGCTCCGTGACGGCCTGGTAGACGGCAGCCAAGGCCCGAGCAACCGCCGGACGCTGATCGGACGCCGCGGAGCGAACCGCAGACTCCAGTTCACTGATCAGCGGCACGAGCGCCGGGCCAGCGTCGGTGTAGCGCGACGCATGGACCAGCGACCAAGCGTCGTCCGCCCGGTCCTGGGCGTCCCGCGCGGAGGGCACCTCCCCCGTGGCCCCTGCGAACAGCAGTGGCAACGCCGGATGACCCGTCAGGGCAAGGCGAAGCGCGGTCCGCCACGACTCGGCGTCGGGCTCGACCGGCTCGGCCGGCGCGTCTGGCGAAAGATCGGACGCGGGGACGCCGAGTACTTCGGCGACCTGAGCGAGCACCGACAGGCGGTCGACCTTGCGCGTGTTCCGCTCGACCTGCGAAACCCAGCTCTCCGAACGGCCGATCAGCCGGCCAAGCTCGACTTGGGAGAGGCCGCGTCGTTTGCGGTAGAACGCGACCCTTTCGCCGAGTGAAGGGAGCGGATCTGTCATGGCGCACCGGCCGGCATGCCTTTGCCATCGGCAACCGTCACGAACTCAACCCGTGGCGGGCCGGACAGGAACTCCTCACGCGCCGAGAGAAAGGCCCGAACGTGGTCCTGGCGCTCATGCTCGTCGAACGCGGCACGGTCCTGATACACCTCGTAGAAGATCCGGGCGTCAGGATCGCCGTCGACGGTGTGCGTCAGGTAGAGCAGCGTTCCTGGCTCGGATGACACGATGAGCGGCAACGTCCGGGCCACCAGTTGGTCGAACCCTTCGGCCGCACCAGGACGCAGATTGAACCGGACCACCAAGCCGAACATAGATCCTCTTCCCTGTGGATGGACGTCCCGAGTCCAACGATCCTTCCACAGGTCACATTCCCACGACCACCCCGCACTTTTGGTACTGCCCGGCCACGTTGGGTTGATCGATTAGCGAGGCGCGATGGCACCAGGCAGGCCCGCAGGAAGGACCCGGTAGTTCGTGATGCCGCGTAGCTCTATCCACGCAGCGACCGCATACGTGCCTGCGAACGTGCTACGACCTCAATGGGTTCGCCGTCGTCGTTGAGGACCAGGACGCCGACCAGAAGTGGGCGCGGGTCGGGCTCCTCTGACCCGCGGGGCATCTGAGCGCCCAAAGCGCCACGGCCGACGCTCCGTCTCGGTGGCAACGGCGTGCGGCGAGGAACCCCAGGAACGGCGGGAACCTCCGGACTAGTCACGACTCGCGACCGTTCGGGTTGTCTCCATGCACGGGGAGGCGTGGGCAATGGGGTGCGGGGGTGTGGGTGCGCCGCGCCAACCGCTCCAGGTGTCGGGTACGAGAGCGGCGACCACCGCCACGAGCACGTCTCGGTCCGACGCCACGTCATCCGCTGGTCCGTAGGCGAGAATGATCGTGGTGTCGCCGAAGATGCCGACCAGCATCGACCCCTCAGGAAGCGCGGCAACCTGCGCGGCAAGCTCGGCAGCCGTGGAGCCGGGAGCCACCGTGACAGTAGCCACCGGATCGGCGCTCACACCGCCACCGCCGACCGCACCCCACCCAGACCTGCGAGCAGCGCAGGAACCCGAGATTTGTCGGTGATCTCCCAGACCACCCAGGACCGCGACATCCCATCCACGGTGACGATCACCGGATGCGGAACGATCACCACACCGGCTTCCCACGCACACGAAGGCCGGACCCCACACGTGATCACGGCATCCGGCCCGTCCCACAGCCCGCGCTCGTCGACCAGCAGCCGCGCGACCTCCAGCGCCAGCGCACTCGCGGCGGGAGACGCCAACGCAGGGCAGACCGCCAACGCACGCCACTTGCCACTGGCAGCCAGCGACCGCGCAATCGTGTCCGGCCAAAACCGCTTGGCCGCGACGAACCTCGGCACGGGCGACGCATCCACGAGCACACCCGCACGCGCGGGCAACTGCTGCGGCTGCCAGTCCACCGGCACGGGTCCCAACCCGTTGCCGTCCAACTCGATGGTCACCACCGGTCCCTCACCGCCTGTCCCACCTCGACCTGAAGCCCGCATCGCCGCCGGGATCACCAATCGAGAGGCGTGTACTGGACTCCCTGCGGAACTCTCATCCATCGATCGATCCCCTCCCATGTCTTCCATGGGTCCGTCCCGACCCTCGCCGTTCCGGGCGAGGTCCGGTCACCCCGCAACCCCTGATGTCACGGTAGGCGAAAGCACATCTTTTTGACTACCCAGCACTATTTGTGCGACTCGCAGTCCCGACTAGCGTCGCTTAGCCCAATCGAGTCGCTGTGGGTATCTGGCCGCGTCCACTGCCACAGGTCCCGCAGCCCGCCCTCCCAACAGGGCCAGCTGATCGCACCCCTAACGGTCGACCCCTGGGTTTCAGCAGGGTGTTTGTTGGCGGCGTTGGCCTCTCGGCCCGGTTTGCTGGTGAGCGAACCGACACCAACGGCCAAAGCTCTGAGCGCGAGACCGCACCTCGGCTACGATGACGTCCTGATCGCACGCTGAGCGCTCGAAACGTCAAGATCCGACGAATCTCGGCCTCTGGACGCGTTGATCGACGAGGTTAGGGTAGCCGATGCTGATTCGCTTCGAGATGACCAACTATCGCTCCGTTCTGGACCCCGCCGAGCTGTCCATGATCGCCGTCGATCAAGATCGCCCGGAGGCCCGACCAGCCGAGATGCTCGGGGCGAGCCTCCTGCCGGTGGCGGCGGTATTCGGACCGAACGCCTCTGGGAAATCGAACGTTATCGCCGCGTTTGCATGGATCCGAGATGCGGTGCAGAATTCACTTCGTCTATGGGATCACGAGATACCCATTGAATCTTTCGCTTTTGGCGACGGTCCAACGCGACCGTCTCAGTTCATCGTCGAACTTCTTATTCGAGATGTACGATTTGAATACATACTTGAAATTGACCGAGATGTCGTACGTTACGAAGGCCTGTTTCATTATCCCGAGAAGAAGCGCCGTCGAATCTTTGAGCGCGAAGGAAAAGAAATCAAGCTCCAGAGGGGGCTGGGAAGTCTTTCGGGCACTCGGGAGCTTCTAACTGATTCTACCCTTGCGCTGTCAGTAGCTCGTCGCTCGGACGAACCTTTGATCAATGACTTTGCTCGTCAACTAATACGCTGGCAGATCATGGGTCCGGCACACAGAAGGCCGATGTTTCTTGGCTCCGCATTCCGTCCGGCGTCGTATGCGCGGTCAGCTCGCTGGTTCGAAGAGTCGCCTTCGCGGGGGCAGCAGACACTGTTCGATGTTAACTTTCCAGGAAACAATCCAGGCGAGGACCGCGCCCAGGCTCTCGCATTGCTGAAGCTCGCAGACCTCGGAATAGATGACGTCCTTATTGACGAGGAGGAGGCGAAGATCCCGGGTGAGAATCCGCGCGGTTCGAAGCGCCTAAGGCTCGTCCATCGAGCTGCGGATGAACGGATTCCGCTGGACTTTGCTGCAGAGTCCGAGGGCACCAAGACGTGGTTTCAGATAATCGGCCCGGTTCTCACTTCATTGAAGTTCGGCTCGTTGCTTCTCTTCGATGAACTCGACGCGAGTCTTCATCCGACACTCTCTGCGCAGCTGGTGAAACTCTTTCACGAGCCGGCGACAAACCCCCACGGGGCGCAGCTCGTATTCACCACTCATGACACGAACCTACTTAATCACCTCAATCGAGATGAGGTTTGGCTGACGGAGAAGGGTGGATCCGGCGCGACCCGCCTTGGCGCACTCGCAGAGTTTGCGGGTGAGCGGGTGCGAAAGTCTAAGAACCTTGAGAACGCTTATCTAAGCGGTCGGTTTGGCGCGCTTCCTGATGTTGATCAGACCGATCTTCTCCGCACTCTCGGCCTGATCGGATAGGTAAGGATGTCATCGAGGCGCGCAGCATCGAAACCTCTAAAAAGAAAGGTGGGAACTAGACCAGAACTAAGGACCTTCCTGATCTTCTGTGAAGGTAGCACATCCGAGCCAGATTACATTAAGGGCTTGAAAGCCACCTTCGAGGTTGCGCGACGTACGTCGGTCAACATTGTCCTTCATCCCGAGCAAGGTGTTCCGCTAACGCTGGTCAAATTGGCCATACAGGAAAAGAAGAAACTCGAGGCCAAAGGCAACTTGGAGGTCGACCAGTTCTGGTGCATATTTGACGTAGAATGGCCTAAGAAGCACCCTAATCTAGCACAGGCGGTCGAGCTGGCAAACTGCCACGGAATTAGTCTTGCAATCTCTAACCCTTGCTTCGAGCTATGGTTGATCCTCCACTACAAAGATTACACTAAATGTTCTAGTACGGCAGTCGTAGAAAAGATCAGTAAGGCGCTCGATGGGCGATCCGGGAAGAGCATAGACGCGAGTCTATATTTGCCGCACTTCGAGGACGCCATGCGGCGCGCTATGGCTCTTGATTCCAGGCATTCAGGAAACGGCACGAAGTTCCCAAAGGACAACCCCTCGTCGTCAATGCACGCACTTCTCACGGCCCTCCTCCCTGAAAAACCGCGTAGGGTGAGCCCGCCGCGTCGTTCGGCACATTCATAGCGTGGCCGGCATTCGGTCGATCCCGTCGTCGAGCGTTGGGTGTGCTCCCGGGCCAATAGTCTGGAGGTACCGGAACGGCTGGAGGAAGGTCTAATTTGCGGGTTGATTGGACAAGCTCGACCATGCCAGCCTTCCGCACGGAGCGGCCACGATGGTCTCAGTCTTGGTCTCGTTCAGGGTCGTTCAGCGGCGTTCGATACCACGCTGTGGCATCGCCCCGCCTGCATCGCGAACCGCTCTGAAGAATCGCGTACCGAACACCGTGGCACTGAAAAGCGGAAGGTCGGCGGTTCGACCCCGCCCCTGCCCACGCGCTGGATCCCCTTGTTCGACGGCCCTTCGGGACCGTCTTCCCGCAGGCCGCGATGCTGGCCCAGGGGGACGACCCCCTGGAACCCCCGATGTCGAGCTTCGCTCGACCGAGGGGGTTTTCTTCATTTGACGGCAACCCTGACGGCAACGTCCCTCAGCGGAGTTCGTCGTCGAGCTTCCGCAGCGCGTTCCGCTTCTCCTCCAGCGCGGCGTGGGCGTAGATCGTCATCGTGACCTCGATCGCCGAGTGGCCCGCGATGTCCCGGACGATGTGCGGCGGCACGCCGAGGTCGAGCAGCAGCGAGACACAGGTGTGCCGGAGATCATGGAACCGGACGGTGTCCGCCCCGATCTTCTCTCGCAGCGGGTACCAACTCCGGCGGAGGTTGTCCGGTTCGATCGGAGTGCCGATCACGGTCGTGAAGACGTGGCCCGTCTCGACCCATGCGAGTCCGGCCGCCGCCCGCTCCTCGGCCTGGACCTGACGATGGTCGCGGAGCGCATCCGCGGTGAGCCCGAGCAACGGAACCGTGCGCCGGGACTTGTCCGTCTTCGGGTCGACGGCGCGCAGCTCCCCGCCGACTCGCTGAAGGTTCCGCCGAACGGTGAGTGTGCCCGTGTCGAGGTCGACGTCGTCCCATCGGAGGCCGAGCAGCTCGCCACGGCGCAGGCCGAGGAACAGCGCTAGGACGTAGAGCGCGCGAAGCCGATCCCCCTCGGCCGCACGGAGCAGCGCCCGCGCCTGCTCCACAGTCAGTCCGCGGTTCACCTGGTAGGCCGGTCCGGAGAGCTTGACCAGCTTCGCGACATTCCGCCGGATCAGTTCCTCACGGACGGCCGCTTCCAGCGCGTTGCGGAGAACCGCGTGAACCTGCTGACGGAGCCGGACGGACGGGAGCGTTTCGCAGCACTTGCCGACGGCGCAGCACCGGCGCTTCCCCTCCGGCCGCCGCGCGTCCGTGCGGTGCAGGCAGCACAGGCACGTGTGGTCGAGCTTGCGGAGGAACAGCCGAACGTCGGCGCCCGTGAGCTTGTTCAGCCGCTTCTTGCCGAGACCGGGCACCAGGTGGATGCGTACGACGACCTCATACCCCTGGTAGGTCCGCTGCTTCGCAGCCGGCTTCACGACGTGCTCAAGCCAGTAGGTCAGGAACCGCTCGACCGTCCACCCGGTCGCCTCGGCCGGAACGCCCTGGTCCGAGGCCGCCTTCAGCTCCGTGAGCTTCTGCCGAACCTCCGCGTCCGTCTTGCCGTACACGCGACGCCGCTGGTACGTCCCGTTCGGGAGCAGCACGTACGCCGCGCCTTCCCAGCGCCCGTCCTTGCGCTGGTAGATCGTTCCTTCGCCGTTGATGCGCTTTGACATCGGTGGTCGTCCTCCAGAGATTGGTTGCCGGGCTGATGCCGTGGTCCGTTTCTCTGGCGCAGAGAGGGTCCGTCGGGGAGCCGCCCGCGTCCAGGGCGCGCTTCGCGCGTCGCAAGCGATCGGCCTCCGGCCGACCCTGGACACGACCAACTCCCCGACGGCTTCAGGCGCCACCAGAGAAACGGAAAAGAAATGGGGGGCGGGGGGTACCGCCGTGGATCAGTTCGCCGCCGCGCCGGCCGGAACCAGCGGCGACGCAGGCACGAGCGGCGTGCCAGCTGGGGCAGGCGGCCCGGCGGGGTTGACCCGGAAGACGAGGACCGCTTCCACGTCGTTGAAGTGCTCGGTGAACACCGCGCCGGGCGGGAGGAACGCGAGCGCGGCGACGATGTCCTCCACGCCCGCGCCGGGGTGGATCGTCACCTCACACTCGCCGCTGGACGCGACGTAGACCAGGACGAGGGCCGGGCCGGTTTCGGGGGTCCGCCACGGGGTGGCGTCGTCGAACGAGAAGATGCCCATAGGGCTTCGCTCCTTGTGCAAGCAAGGGGTGGGGTCTCAGGTCCCGGCGTGGTGTTCCAGCACCCGCCGGGACCGCCTTCGCGTGGCGATCCGTGTTACTCAGGTTCAAGGCGTCGGCCGCGGGGGGCGCCCGCGCCGCCCTCCACCGAGGCAAGGTGGTCCGCGCGCCCGTTCGCATATCGACGTGTTCATGCCGCCGCGCCATCCTGCGAGCCACGCAGCCGCCCGACGTAGGCAACCAGGGCCTCATGGGGAATGCGCCGCGCGCGGCCGATGCAGATGGACTCCAGCTCGCCCGAGGCAAGGAGTTCATAGACAGTGGACCGGCCGAGGCCGAGGAGTTCGGCCGCCTCTGCCGGGGTGAACAGGAGCTTGGTCACGGTCTCCTCCTGGTCGGGGCACGTGTCGAAGTGCAGGTCAGGCCGCATTGGGCACCCCGCTCCCGGGAGGGCCAGTGGCAACCGCCGGGCGATCGAGTTGGCCGCGCCATCGCTGCCGGTTCGCGACCGCGTGAAGGATCAGGTGTTCTCGGCGAGGAGCATCCGGGTCGCCGGGACGCACGAGTTCCCAGGCCACCCGCGATGCGTCCGCCGCGCCATCTCCGGCCCGCTGGTCCGCCGGGCTGTGTGGATCGGCCTGCTTGCCAAGCGCTTGCAACTGTTCGCGGACGAAGTCGATCCGGTCCGCTTTGTGGTCGCCGAGGGTCTTGCCGGACCACTTGCGGGACACCAGAACGCGCCGGCCGCCGAAGCCGAGGGTCTCGCGCCGATGGGTCTTGCCCTTGCACCGTCCGGGGACGAGGCCGGGTCGGGCGTTCTTCGGGGCGATCCCGTGGAGGAGCCAGTTGGCGCAGGTGGGCGAGCAGGGTTCGTAGCGCAGTGCCGCCGCCAACCGGTCGACGTGCGCCCGCTGGCGGTCCGTGTCGATCGCGTGGCATCCGTCCAATGACTTGGTCAGGTACTTGGTCAAGTAACCGATCAGCTTCCCGGCCGTAGCCGAGTTCGCGGTGACGCCGTCCGCACGGATCTGCGGTCCGAACCGCACGACGTGGGCCGGTTCGTCGTCCGGGCCGATCGCGTCGAGCGCCTCATCCCACGAGACCAGCTCCGCCCCGGTCGTCGGGTCGACGTAGGCGCCGGCCTGCTCGTCCCACGTGGGCACGTCCGGGCCGTCCGGCGCGTACACCGGCGCGTCTGTGGATGGCCACCACACCTGGTGATACGTCGCGGCCGCCACCTGTCGGAGCACGATGCGGGGAACGGTTCCGCGGAACGCGGCATGCAGATGCGGCGCGAGCCGCCGCTGTGGTTCCAGGACCGCGAAGTACTGGACGTCCCAGCCGACCGCGCGGCGCAGGTTCTGCCAGAACCGATCCACCAGCTTCGGGAAGTGGATCGCGTCCCGCGCCGCCCGCCGATAGTCATACGAGCCCGGATCTACCGGCGTGCCATCGGCCAGGACCCGGCCGTACGTGTCGCAAGTCAGCGTCAGGAACATCGACGGCCGCCAGGCCGTGCCATCCGGAGCGGTGTAGGTCCGGCCGACGGTCCGCTTGTCGACGGGCAGCCGAGGCAGGTCCGCGGCATCCTGGCGCCGCCGCGTCGAACGGGTCCGCCGAGGCCGTTCCCGGTTGTCCGACGCTGCTTTGCCGCGTACGCCGAGGTCGGCGAGGGCTTCGTCGACATGGCCGATCACGGTGTCGACGTCGGCCACGCCGTCCCTGTCGCCGGCCTGCTCCGCTTCCTTGCGGAGGGCTTCGAGGTCGGCACGCAGCCGGCCGAGATCCTTGGCTTCGTCCGACGGCGGGTCGGGTGGCGGCAATGGTTCGTCGTCGAGGTGCCATCCGCTCTTGCACTGCGCCATCCGCAGCCGACGCGCCCGCTCCGCGCACGGCGGGCACTTGGACGCCAGCGTGGCCCCGCAGGGTGCGGGGACGATCGTGGTCTCGCCGGTGTCGAGGTCGACGCGGCGCAGCGCCACCGGCCGGATGCAGACGCCTTCCTCGACGGCGACTGCTTCCACGACCTGCCGAGCGAGCGGCTGGCGCATCCGGGCCAGCCGGGAGCCAGACCGCGGTTCCCCGACGGCCGGGTCGAGGTCGGCGTCGTCCTGGTCCTCGGCGGTCACCGGTCGCCCCATGGGTCGCCGTACTCAGTGAGGTCAGGGACCCAGCCGTCCGCCCGACCGCGAGCGGTACGGCGCCGTCCGCCCGTCTGGTGCTGCCATGGCCATGCCAGCCGCCGACGCCGGACCGGCGGGTCCAGGCCGAGGACATCCCCGAAGCCACGTTCGCGGAGGATCTCCACCACGTCCGGCCAGACAGCGGGCGCCGGCAGCTCGAGCCGCGGCGGCACCGCCGGCAGCGCGGGAACCGACCCGGCGGCCGGAATTCGGTACCGGTCGACGGTCCGGCGGATCTCCGCATCGTCCGGGAAGGACGCCCGGACGCGGACCGGTTCGCCGCCGCCGTCCTCGGCGACATAGCCCGTGCCCTGCTGACCGGGCGGGATGTCCTCACAGCGCGCGCCCTTGTTGTGGGCGCCATCGCCGAGGACGAGGTCGACCTGGTCGGCCTCCACCAGGCGCAGCGCCACCCGCACCGGGAACAGGTCGCGGAACGGCAACGTCTCCTTGCGCGGATCCTGCACCGCAGCCACGACCACCACCCCGGGCGCACGGCCCTGGGACAGCAACAGCGGCAGCGACGCGGACAGCCGCCGCTTCAGATCCCGATCGGTCACGTAGGCGGTCAATGCGGCGACTTCGTCGACGACGACCACGATCAGCGGATCGCCCACGGTCGGCACGTGCAGCCGCGACACGCCCCGCAGCCCGTCCGCACGCGACTGCATCCGCGCCACCGCGTCGTCGAGGAGATCAGCAATCGAGGGAAGGTCGTACGCGAACCGGGCGAACATCGGCGCCCCCGCCGCCATCTCCATCCCACCCTTCGGGTCACACACCCACAGCTCGGCGAGCCCGGCGGACACGGCCGGGCCGAGCGCGCGGATCAGCGACCACAGCACCGAGCCCTTCCCCGACCCGGTAGCGCCGGCCACCAGGACATGCGAGCCCCGCAGCGGCAGCAGCCACGGCGCGCCATCCTCACGGCGACCGAGGGGCAGGTTCCCCAGGTGGTCCGGCGCGTCCGGGCCGTCGACCGGCGCCGGGGGCACGACGGTGTCCAGCGGGTCGCGGCGGTAGAAGTCGACCCAGACGAACCCGACCCGCTCCGCACGGACGCGGCAGGCCCGCGCCCGGTAGATGTGCCGCAGCGCCTCGGCCTGCTCCGCCCACAGCTCCGGCGTCTGGCCCGGGAGCAACTCCACCCGCAGCGACTCCACCGCCGCCGACGCGCGGAAGCCGCGGATACGAGGGAAGTACTCGTCGAACGTCACCCGCTCCGCGTTCGATGCCGGGATCTGGATCGCCAGGCCGCAATGCACCGTCGCCGCCCGCCACCGACGGCGGTAGACGGCCACGAGCCGGACCCGTCCCCAGATCCACCGGGCCGCCCGGTCGAACGAGCAGCGATGCACCAGCCGCCAGACGACGGCGACCAGCAGCACTCCGCCGGCCAGCACCGCCAGGCCGAGGAGACCCGTGCTCCGATAGAAGGCGGTCAGGATCACCAGGACGGCGACCGTGAACGGGTGCCGCACGAGCAGCAGCACGAACCGGCCGCACAGCCGGGCCGTCAGGCCGACGAGCACCATCCACAGCGGCACGCGGATCGTGTCGTGCCGCGCGGGCAGTGAGGGGATGCGGCGGTCCCCGTTGATTCTGGGCATGACGAATACCACCCGTTTCACGGCAGGGCATAGCCAGGGCAAGGAAACGTGAAAGAAAGGCGACGCAGGTCCCAGGACGCCGGCGCCGAGAGAACCGGCGCCCGGGAAACCCGCGAGAAAACGCGGCTATCAGGCCACGTGCGAGACCGGCGGAACCGCCGCCGAAGCCGGGCCGTCGATCTCGCCGGCCGGGGTGACGCCGTTGGTCGTGGCGAACCGCTCGCAGTCCTCGGCGAACCGCGCGGCAGCCGCCGCCAGTTCCCGCGCGAACCGCATCGGCGCCTCGCCGAGGTCGTTGTTCGGGACGGTGATCGTTACTTCGACCGGCAGTGCCGACAGGACCAGGATCGGGGACTGATCCGGGTAGCGGTGCAGATGGATGGTGGCCCCGCCCCCCGCCGCGAAGTGCGCTGCAAGCCGCGTCATCGACGACACGCTGGTGCCGCTCACGCCGCCACCGCCGAACCACGCCGAGCAGGCAGCGCCGACGCCGGCCGCATGCCGGAGGCCCGCAGCGCGAACATCTGCCGCGGACGCGAACCGTTCGTGTCCACCCACGGAATCACCAGCACCCCGACCAGCTCCACCGGCCGAAACGGCGTGCCAGGGATCGGGTCGGGCGGCACCGGCGCCACCTCCGCCGCGATCTTGACCTTCAGTTCCGCCGACCGCGCCGCCGGGTCCGCATCCATGACCCGCACGACCCAAAGGCGAACGCCGGTCTCCTTGTCGAGTTCCTGCGGGTCGGGCGCACCGGCCCGCATCTTCTCGAAGTCGTTCGACGGCTCCACGCCCAGCACGTAGGCACCGTTCGGGAACACGTCTCCGAACGCCACCGGAATCCTGCGAGGAATCGCCACGACGCCACCTCCTACCCTGCATCCCGGACCATCCGGGCCACTTCGGGTATGAGGTAAACGATGCGCGCGCTATGAACCGCTCGCCAACCTGTTATGCGCCTGTGTATGACGCCATGGTATAAACCGTGATGTTGTTTGCTTACTCGCTAAAAGGCGAGTTGGATCGCGCCATGGGGACGACCGACAACGTACCGGCCAGGCCACACACCGCCCGCGGACCGGCCGACGGCGAGGACTGGGCCGCCGTCGCCGACGCGCTCAACCGACGCATGGCCGCCCGTCGGATCGGTCAGCAGCAGCTCGCCGACGCATCTACCGTGTCCGTCTCCACCGTCCGCGCTCTCCAACGCGGCGCGAGCGGCCGCCGCGTGCAGAACGCCACCCTCACCGCGATCTGCCGCGCCCTCGACTGGCCCGACGACCACCTGTTGCGCGTCCTGCTCGGCGAGCCCGCCGCCGACGAGCCGATGCCCGCCGACGTGGCCGCGCAGATCCTCGCCGCCGTCCTGCGCATCGAGCACCATGTCGAGGACATCGCCCGCCGCCTCACCCCGGCGTAGCCCTGTCGAGCCCAAAGCGACAGTCTGTCGGTCATGTCCAAGAGCCGAGACGGCTCCGAGGTCTGGCAGCTTCGGAGTCGTGGAGAAGTCGTTGCCCGCATCCACGTGCAGGCCAGTGACTTTCCCTGGCTGGTGGGCCGGTTTGATCCAGAGCCGGGTTTCGCGGACCTGAAGCCGCTGTTCGACCACGAGGTCGCGCTGGTGGACTCGGGTAACGACATGGACTACGACGCTTGGGAAGCGGTTCAGCACCAGATCGATCAGCTGACGAGCCTGATCAAACCGGACGGTCGGCAGGTCACCGACTTCGTGCTGCACATCCGGGGCGACGAGGCGTCGTTCCGCTGGCTCGACGAACTGCCAGCCGAATAGAGCAGCCCACGACGGCCAGGCGGCGCCAACGGCAAGGGCCGGACCCGCGGACATCTGCCCGCCAAGCCCGGCCCGTCAGCCGTTCGGGGTCGGTGCCCTACGGCGTAACCGGCACGCCCCGCGGGTCGGCTATCCCGGTCAGCGCGCGTCGCATCGCGGCGAGCGCATCCGCCTGTCCGGCGGCGAAGGCCGTCTGCTCGGCCGGAGTCATGAACCGTTCCCCAGCCGACAGCCCATCGGGACCGACCGGGCCGACGAGCATCCCGCCGTGTTCCATGACCTGGTCCACCAGCGCGCCGAGCAGGTCCCGCCGCGAGGGTGCCTGCTGTGCCGGCCGGTAGACGAGGACCAGGTCGACGTCGCCGAACGCCTCCGAGAACGCAAGCCCAGCCGGAAGCCGTGCGATCTGCTCGTACAACTCGGCCAGGTCCGAGCCCGACCCAACCACGAGCGCCCAGTCGTCCCCCGCCCACGGCGCGGCCACCACGCCGTGTGGTGCCTCTCGCGACACCGCCAGCCCGTTCCCGGCCGTCAGACCGTCTACCTGCTCGTGTGCCATCCGTCGCCCTCCAAGCTCCGATCACCGGTCATGTCGGCCCTGCCGCACCGGGCGCCATGGCCGCGCGGCGGGGTTGACCGGACCCTTTCTGCGACGAAGGCACATCGGAAAGGGCCACGCGCGTATACGAAGGGTGTCTACACTTCCGCATAACGCCACCACTTACACAACAGGGAAATGGCGACAGCACGGAAGGCACGCGCACATGACCCCACGCAGCCCCCGCCCCGTCACCCCGTCCGGCTTCTGGCAGCGCGCCGACGTGACGCAGGCCCTGGCCAGCAGGGATATCGGCGCCTTCCTAAAGGTCTACCAGCAGTGGACCGGCGCGACCCAGACCCAGATCGCGACCGCGTGCGAGGTCCCCCAGTCGCACATCTCCCACATCCTTCGGGGCAAGCGCCAGGTAACCAGCCTGGATATGTACGAGCGGTTCGCGCGCGGTCTGGACATCCCCCGCGCCCTGCTCGGACTCGCCGAGGAGGCCTCCGCCCCGGAGACATCGGCGGTGGCCGAGCGCACCGGGCCGGACCGGCGGGCCGTCCTCGCCGCGACCGCCGCGACCGCGGCCGCCAGCATGGTCCTGGCCGCCGACGACGAGTTGGACGAGGTCACCCGCCGCATGCAGCACTTCGCCGCGTCGAACGTCGACGAGGCCGCGGTCGAGCAGCTGAACGTGAACGTGGACCTGATCGGCTGCCGCTACGAGGGGTCCGACGCGGCGGCCGTCTACCCGACCGCGCTTCGCCAGCGCCGCTACGTGGCCGAGCTGATGAGCGGCCACCAGCACCCGCGCTACCGCGGCGAGCTGTACGTCGTGGCCGGCAAGCTGTCCGGCCTACTCGGCTATCTCGCGTTCGACCTTGGCAACGAGATTCTTGCCCGCGCCTACTGCAACGAGGCGATGAGCCTCGCTCAGGCCGCCGGCCATCGCGACCTTGCCGCCTGGGTGCGCGGCACCCAGAGCTTCATCGCCTACTACGCCAGCCGCTACAAGCAGGCACTCGACTACGCCCGCGACGGCCAGCGCTACGCCGCCGGCGGCCCCGCCTCCATCCGTCTGGCGATCAGCGGCGAAGCCCGCACACTGGGCAAGCTCGGCGACCGTCGCGGAGTCGACGACGCCGTAGACCGCGCACTCGCGGCCCACGCCCAGGCAGACCACGTCGACCCAGTCGGCTACTTCCTGTCCTTCGAGCCGTTCGGCGCCGCCCGCCTCGCAGGCAACGCGGCGAGTGCCTATCTCGCATTGGGCGCTGTCGACCGCGTCCGCGAGTTCACCGACCAGGCCATCCCCATCTTCGCCCGGTCGAACTCCGCCGCCAGCCACGCCCTGACGCTGGTGGACGCGAGCATGACCTACCTCGTCGGCCGCGACGTCGAGCCCGACCACGCCGGCGCCCTGGTCTCCGAAGCCCTCACCGTCGGCGCCAAGCTCCGGTCGCAGATCGTGGCCCGCCGCGCGCAGGACTTCGTCACCGGCGCCACCCCATGGGCCAACGTCCCCCAGATCGCCGAGGTCGCCGACGCCGTCGCCGCATGGCGTACCCCTGCCGCCTGAACCGAGCCGGCTTCTAACCTGACAAGGTGCCACACGCCCACGAGGACCAGGTCGACGCCGAGGACTGGGAAGCCTTCCAACGCACCGAACGGATGGCCGACCACTGGTGGTGGCGCCCCGGCTGGCGCCCGGACCGCCATTACCTGACGTGGTACGTCGTCTTCGACGACCAAGCCCTCCGCGACCACGTCGCCGAGCATCAGAAGGCCCTCGCCGACCTGGACTACCTCGACCCGGTACCCGCGGACGGCATCCACATGACCGTGCAAGGAGTGGCGTTCGCCGACGAGCTGGACGCCGACGCCGTTGCCCGCATCGGCGCCCAAGCCGACGAGCGCACGGCCGACATCGAGCCGTTCACGCTGACCGTCGGCCCGATCGCCGCCTATCCCGGCGGAACATTCCTCCGGGCCGCGCCCTGGCGCCCGGTCGCTGAGGTCCGCGAGCGCCTCCGCGACGCCATCGCGACCGAACTCGGCACCAACCAGGTCCCCGCAGAGCCGGCACGCTTCAAGCCACACATCAGCGTCAACTACTGCAACGCCGCCCCGCCGGCCACCGAGGTCATCCGCCGACTGGCAGAACTCCGCCAGCTCCCGCCGATCGAGGTCCCGGTCACCAGCGTGAGCCTGCTCGAACTCCGCCGCGAAGGCCACACCTACCGCTGGACCACCCGCCACACGGCCACGTTCACCGGCCCGTAGCGCCTGCGTACTGCCGAATTACTCGTTCTGAGATCAAGGCCGCAGGCGGGGGCCGCGCCGCGCGGCGGCTGCGCGCGGCCCTGGCGGGCCGTGCTCGCCGCGCGCGTCGCAGTCAGCCGGTGCCCGCGGATGGCCCGCGGCTTCGTCTCGTCCCGTTCAGCTGAGAGCGGCTGTGGCGGTGTCCGCTGCACGCCTTGGTCCAGTTCCAGAGCGGATCGGCAGGACGGTTGTCGCTATAAGGACGGTTGGCGCTATGTCGAACGCCGCTAGTATCACGCGCATCGCGTGACGGCCTGTGTGGGGGGATTCGGGATGGCGAATACTGGCTGTCGTCGTCGACGTGGGGCCCTGACCGTCTGATGATCGAGGAAAGGGAGCGGATCGCGGCGGCGCTGCCGGGCTACGAGCTGGGTGCCCGGTTGGGCCGGGGAGCGTTCGGGCTGGTGCTGGCCGGCCGGCACCGAGGGCTGGGCCGCGATGTCGCCATCAAGATCCTTCCGGTTGACCAGGACGAGGCCACCGAGCGCAGCTGGAACGAGGCCCGCGTGCTGGCCTCGTTGGATCACCCGCACATCGTCCGGGTCTATGACGCCGTCGCCGCCGAGGACCTTCATCTGATCGTGATGGAGCTGCTGGCCGGAGGCCCTCTGAAGCTCCGTCGCCAGGACCTGGCAGGCGAGACGGCCTGTGCGGTGGGGCTGGCGGTGGCTGCCGCGTTGTCCTACGCCCACGGGCGGGGAGTGCTGCACCGCGACGTCAAGCCCGCCAACATTCTGTTCGACGCCGACGGCCTGCCCAAGGTCGCCGACTTCGGCATCGCGAAAATCGCCGAGGGGTCGGCGACTACCGCCAGCGCGGTGATCGGCACCCCGGTCTACATGGCTCCCGAGCAGATCCTCGGTGGCCGGCTCAGCGCGGCCACCGACCTCTACGCCCTCGGCGTCATGCTCTACGAACTGCTGACCGGCACCCCGCCCTTCGACCCAGCCCTAGCCGCCCCAGCGCTCATCCACCACCACCTCAACGTCCCACCGCCGCGGCCCACTGGAGTGCCCGCGCCGGTCGCCGCGGTGGTGATGCGCACCCTGGCCAAGGACCCCGCCGACCGCCACCCATCAGCCCACGCCTTCGCCGTGGACCTGGCCCGCGCCGCCACCGACGCCTACGGCCCCGGCTGGACCAGACGCGCCGGCATCGGACTGCGTCTCGACGACGACATCCGCGCCGCCGCCGAGCAGCCCACCACCCCCGCGCCAGCCTCGACGATTCCCGCCACGCTGACCGCACCCGCGGATCTCCGTGAACCGCTCGCCCCTACCCTGCCAGCACCGGACACGGGCCCGGCCACATCACCATCGACAGCGAAATTCACCAAGCTGCCCACGCAGCGAGCCGACCTCCCGCCAGCAGACCCGAGACCGGCAATCCCGTCAACCGTCCGCGAGAAACCCGGTCGGCCGCGAACCCGCCTGAAGCGCCGCCTGGCCCTCGTCTCCGCTGCGGTGCTGCTTGTCATCACCGGCACTGTTCTGGCCTTCACCCTCATCGGACAGGACCCCGGCCACACCGACCGAGTGTGGTCGGTGGCGTTCTCGCCGGACGGGCACACCCTGGCCAGCGGCGGCGATGACGAAGACGGCGACGGCACGGTGCGGCTGTGGGACGTCTCCGACCGCTCGACGCCGCGTTCGCTGGGCTCCCCCCTCACCGGCCACACCAACGGCGTGTGGTCGGTGGCGTTTGCGCCGGATGGGCGCACCTTGGCCAGCGCCAGCGCCGACGGCACGGTGCGGCTGTGGGACGTCTCCGACCGCTCAGCACCCCGCCCGCTGGGCTCCCCCCTCACCGGCCACACCGGCCCTGTGCGTTCGGTGGCGTTTGCGCCGGACGGGCGCACCCTGGCCAGCGGCGGCGGCGGCGACGGCGACGGCGACGGCGACGGCACGGTGCGGCTGTGGGACGTCTCCGACCGCTCAGCACCCCGCCCGCTGGGCTCCCCCCTCACCGGCCACACCGGCCCTGTGTCTTCGGTGGCGTTTGCGCCGGACGGGCGCACCCTGGCCAGCGCCAGCGGCAGCGCCAGCGGCTACGGCACGTTGCGGCTGTGGGACGTCTCCGACCGCTCAGCACCCCGCCCGCTGGGCTCCCCCCTCACCGGCCACACCGGCCCTGTGACTTCGGTGGCGTTTGCGCCGGACGGGCGCACCCTGGCCAGCGCCAGCTATGACAGCACGGTGCGGCTGTGGGACGTCTCCGACCGCACGGCACCCCGCCCGCTGGGCTCTCCCCTCACCGGCCACACTGACGGCGTGCTTTCGGTGGCGTTTTCGCCGGATGGGCGCACCCTGGCCAGCGCCGGCGACGGCGGCGACGACCCCACCGTGCGGCTGTGGGACGTCTCCGACCGCACGGCACCCCGCCCGCTGGGCTCCCCCTCCCCCCTCACCGGCCACCCCAACTACGTGTATTCGGTGGCGTTTTCGCCGGACGGGCACACCCTCGCCAGCGCCGGCTACGACCGCACGGTGCGGCTGTGGAAAATCGGCTGACCAGAGACGACCCGCCGGTCAGAGGGGCCTCTGGGCAGCCACGGTGGCAGCCAAGCCAGCGGACAGCGGTAGATTCGTGCGGACCATTGGCCGCCCGATCAGGTCTGCTGCCTCCCCCTGCGGACCATGAAGGACGACGGCGGACGGAACATTGAGGATCTCATAATCCGCTGGTCCGGGAGGGACGCGAGTCCGCTCGCCTAGCAGCCAACCCGACAGCCGCTCGCCGGCCGCCACAGGCGCCCCGAGGGCCTGCGATCTGACGGCAACCGTGACGGCAACGGGGGTGGACTCCAGTGGACGACCATGGACGGTCCGCGCCCCAGACACAGACGCTGTGGACGCCTGTGGACAGGGGTGGAATCGTCCGCCACACCTGAAAAGCGGAAGGTCGGCGGTTCGACCCCGCCCCTGCCCACCACCTCTGACCAGCTGTTTTGCACAGCAACATAGATCGTTTGGGCACCTTTGTAGATCGTTATGTAGCAACGGGTGTAGCAACGCCGACCGCAGGCAGGCGGCGGACGGTCACCCTCACACCGGCGCTGACCTGCAGAAACGCTCCCAGCAGACCGTCCGCTTCGGGACAACACAGTCGGACCGGACTTCGCCGCCGCGCTACCCGCGCCCGAGGTCGCGCAAATGCCCTGGTCATGCGTCTGCCGCGTGACACCGATCCGGCGCGCTCGCCCCGGAAGCGGACCGATAGAACCCTCGGACCTGCGGATTCCGCACTCACGACCAGCGCGCGGCACGCCTTCGACGGCGGTCGACGGCTGTTGCTACACCGGTAGCTACAGAACAAACGCCGACGACCGCAGAACGCGGCGATGCAGCCGTCTGACCTGCCCCGACGAGCAGCGCGAACCAGCGGACCGTCAGTTTCAACGGCGGACAGTCTGGAGATGTCCTCGCTGCCATGAGCGTCGGTGAGAGCAGTCGTGCCAGTTGCTGCAAGACTGGTCGGTATGTCCGGAGGACGGCCTCTCCCGATCAGCGCGGGTGATGGTCGTGATGTCGGGCCACCCCCTTCCGGCCGAGCGTGCAGTCGAGTGGCACCGGTTTGGGGACGCTGATCGGCTCGGGCAAGGTCGCCGGCTTCTTGTGATCAAAGTCGCTAGCTGCTCACCGCCCGTGCCGCTCGCGTCGGTGGTGCCCATCGACTTGGTCGGCCTGTCGGAGATCGGGGCACGCACGACGCTGGTGCGGGACGTACGCGGCGCGGTTGATGGCCTCCGGCCGAAGCCCGCGCACTCGCCGCCGTTCCCGTCCGGCCGTCCAAACGTGATGCAGCGGCCGTCGTTCCCCCAGGGTGCGGAGCTGATGCCGGCCGTGGCGGATGGTTTCGTGGCTCGTGTCCTCAGGGAGACGGCGGATCAGCATGGTCGGGCGGTCGCACGTCGACGGCTGGCGGAGGCTGACGTGACGCGGCCTGCTGTCGTGTCCTGGCGGCGCCGCTACCAAAACGGAACTAGCCAGCGGTCGGCGCGGAACTGACGGCTGGCACGCCGTCCCCCCAGTCCACCGGTTGGCGAGGGGCCTCCTCGACGACCTCGTCGCGGCGGCGTATGGCCCAGCTCAGCATCGGCCCGGCCATGATCGAGGTCACGACGGCTATCAGCACGATGGTCGTGTACATCGCGGTCGTCAGGACGCCCAGCTGCACTCCGACGGTGGCGACCACGATCTGCACGACGCCCCGTGCGTTGAGGCCGGCGCCGAGCGCGAGCCCGGTCCAGTGGTCGAGGCCTCCGGCCCGGGCCCCGGCGTAGGCCCCCACGAGCTTGCCGACGACAGCCAGGAGGAGCACCACGACCGCGGCCAATGCCGTAGTCGGGTGCAGCAGCTCGCGCAGGTCCGCTCGAAAGCCGGCGGTCGCGAAGAACAACGGCGCGAAAATACCCAGGACGACGGCCCGCAGCGGCGCGAGCTCGACCGGGCGCAGCTCCCGCCCGGTGCCGAGCACCGTCCCGACCATGAAGGCACCCAGGATCCCCTCCAGACCCATGGCCTGGGTGGCCGCCGCCGCCGCGAAGATCGTCACGAACACGACGGCGAGCGGGCCGTTGCTCCCGCCGTGCTGGCGGGCCCATCGCAGCGGCGCGCCGCCCACCGCCCGACCGAGAACGACGGCGCCCACCACGGTCACGGCGACCCAGCCCACCGTCTTCGCGATGTGGCCGGCGTGCGCGCCGGTCGTCGCCTCCGCCGAGACGATGCCGAGCAGCAGCCAGCCGACCATGTCGTCGACGGTGGCCGCGGCGAGCGTGAGCTGCCCGATCTCGCGGTGAATCACGCCCAGGTCGAGAAGGGTCTTGGCGATGACCGGAATCGCGCTCACGGCCAAGGCGACACCGATGAACAACGCGAACGTCGTCCGGTCGACGCCGTCGGGAACGAGCCGCGCGGGAAGGAAGACTCCCGCGCCGATTCCGAGGCCCAGCGGAACGAGCAGGCCGCCGAGACTGACGGGGACGGTCGCCGTGACCTTGCCGCGCAGGAACCGGGTGTCGATCTCGATACCCGTCAGTCCGACCAGCAGCATCAGGCCGACCTGGCCGACGGCGTCGGTCAGGTTGGCCTGGACGGCGGCGCGGGGGAAAAGCCAGCCGGACAGGCTGGGCGCGGCCGCGCCCAGCAGCGAAGGGCCGAGCACGATGCCGGCCAGGAGCTCGCCGACGACCGCGGGCATGGATATCCGGGTGGCAGCGGCGCCGAGCAGGCGGGCCACCAGCACAAGCAGACCCAGCTGGAGCAGGAAGACAAGCAGCCGGTGGGCCGGAATCGACGCGACGATCGTGGCCGACGCGACGGGCATGCGTTCTCCAGGAATAGTCGCCGCAGCTCGTGGCCGGGCTGACGGCAGACGGGCGGCGAATTGTCGGCGCAGGAGGTGAGCGACCCTGTTTCGGGCCGTCCGTCCTGGCCTGGTGCAGCGTGGCACCCGCGGCTCGAATTACGCTCAAGCGTCCCGCCGGCCGGTGGGAATCGGGGCCGGATGGCCCCGGCTGACGCGAGCCCGCGGCCACCGGAATTCCGGGTCGTGTCGCGGTTCGTCGGACGATGATAGGCCGTCCCTTGAGCGACGCTTGAGCGCCGGCCGCCAACGTGTCGATGTGCCCATCCTGACCGGCGAACCCAGACTCGAGGAGATAGCCGACGGAATTCAGGCCTTCGTGCAGCCGGACGGTGGCTGGTGCCTGAACAACGCCGGCCTGGTGCTTACTCCGAGCGGCAGCATTCTCATCGACACGGCGGCGACCGAAGCGCGGGCCCGACGGCTTCGCGCGTTCACGATGAAGGTGGCTGGCGCGCCACCCGCGCTGCTCGTCAACACGCATGCGCACGGCGACCACACCTTCGGGAACTTCGTTTTTCCTGAAGCGACCGCGGTGGGAAGCGAACGCGCCAGGCGCGAGGCGGCCGACGCGGGGCTCCACCTCACCGGGCTGTGGCCCGAGGTCGGGTGGGGCGCCATCGAGATCGTGCTGCCCGGCGTGACCTTCAGCGACCGCATGACCATCTACCGGGACGGCCTCGAGCTGGAGCTGCGCTCCTTCGGGCCAGCGCACAGCGCCCGTGACACGGTCGTCTGGCTGCCCCGCCAGCGCGTGCTGTTCGCCGGGGATCTGATCATGTCCGGGGTTACGCCGTTCGTCCTGACCGGCTCGGTCACCGGCCTGCGGTCCGCGGTGGTGCGACTGCGGGAGCTCGGTCCGGTCACCGTCGTGCCGGGGCACGGGCCGGTGGGTGGGCCGGAGCTCCTGGACGCGACCGAGCGCTATCTGGACTGGCTGATGGGGCTGGCTCGATCCGGTCTCGACCAGGGCATGACGCCGTTGCGGACCGCCCGGGAGGCAGAGCTCGGCGAGTTCGCCAAGCTGCTCGACCCCGAGCGGCTGGCGCCGAACCTGCACCGGGCGTACGACGAGCTGCGTGGTGGCGGCCCCGGGTCCGCATCGGTCGATCAGCTTCTCACCGAGATGGTGGAACTGCACGGGGGCCTTCCGGTCTGCCAAGCCTGAAACGAAGCAGCCTTTTCGGATCGGCGCCCCATTTCGGCTCCGGAATCCGCGCTCCTGTACGCCCGTCGTCCGCGTCGACGGATGACCAGACGAACATTTTCGGCAGCCCGGGAGGAAAGCACATGAGGTTGATCAAGAGCAGCTCTTCCATGCCCGACGGCGTGGGCGGCCCGTCTCCCGTGACGATGCTGCGAGATCTCTCGCTCGCGTCCGCCGCGCCGGCGGCGTTGCGGGCCGCCATTCGCGTCGGAGTCGCCGACGAGATCGATGAGGCGCCGGTCAGCGTGGAACGGCTCGCCGCCGCACTCGGCGTCGACGCAGGCGTCCTCGTCCGCCTGCTGCGCAATCTGCGGTGCTATGGGGTCTTCGACGAGACCGAGGACGGCATCGTGCACACGCCCGTCTCCAGGCTGCTGCGCAGCGATTCCCCGTCGAGCCTCACCTCGTGGGTGCTGTGGGTCACGGAACCGTGGGCATGGCAGCTCTGGCCCGACCTGGAGCACGCGGTGCGGTCGGGCCACGGCTCCTTCGAGGACACCTACGGGGCCGATTTCTTCACCCACCTTCACAAAGAGTGGCCCGAGTCGACCGAAATCTTCAACCAGTCGCAGACGGAACTGAGCCGGCTGACGTCCGCGACCCTGGCCGCGTCGTTGGATCTCAGCGATACCAAGACCTTCGCCGACGTCGGCGGCGGACGCGGATACACCCTCGCGACCCTGCTCGAGGCCAATCCGCATCTGCACGGGACGCTCGTCGACCTGCCGGCCGCGGTCGCCCATCCGGATCCGCGGCTGCGCCCGGACGGCAGCCTCGCGTCGCGATCCCGGGTGCTGGAGGGTGACTGCCTTCGGGAGGTCCCGGTCGAGGCGGACGTGTACCTCTTCAAGAGCATCCTCGAGTGGGACGACGAGCGGACCGTGGCCGCGCTCCGCAACGCCGCTCGGGCGGGTCGGCCCGGCAGCCGCGTCCTCGTCGTCACGAATCTCATCGACGACAGCCCCGAGCTCAGGTACGCCACCGGAATAGATCTGCTCTTCCTTCTCAACACGAATGGCAAGCGGCATACGAAGAGCGGAGTGACCGGTCTCGTGGAACGAGCGGGCCTGCGGCTCGAGGGCGTCAGCCCCGCCGGGCAGCTCCTGCACGTGATGGAAGCGACCGTCTCCGGGTGAGAACCGAGGAGCCCACGATGGCCACCGACACGGCCGAGACCCGGCACGCCGCCAACGAGGCGCTCGCGGAGATCCTCTTCTCGCCGGAGGGGAGGCTGGACCCCTACTCGCGGTTCCACCGGCTGAGAGAGGCCGCCCCGGTCCACCACAGCCCCCTGGGGATCTGGCTGCTCACGCGACACGACGACGTCAGCGAAGCACTGCGGAGCAAGCAGATCGGCAAGGATGTACACACGTTCATGGCCGGCCGCTTCAGTGGTGACTGGGAACAGCACCCGGCGCTGCGAAAGCTGGCCTCCACGATGCTGTGGGCGAACCCGCCGGAGCACACCCGCCTGCGTCAGGCGCTCGGCCACGCGCTCACGGTGAAGCGGGTAACGGCCTTCCGCGCTTTCATCGAACGCAGGGTGGACGAGCTGCTCGAGCCCATCGCCCAGGCCGGCGGTGGCGACATCTGCAACGATTTCTGCTTCCCGCTGCCACTGGGTGTCGTAGCCGCTCTCATCGGTATCTCGGACGACGAGGCCCCATTGCTCCGGGAGCCGATCAGGGATTTCCAGCGGACGTTCGAACTGGGCATGACCGCAGCCGAGCTGCACAAGGCCGACCAGGCGGCCGAGTTCCTCGACAGTTATTTCGGGGACCTGGTGGACCGGACGCGCCGACAGCCGGGCGATGATCTGCTCTCGGCGCTGATCGACCCGGCGGACGAGAGCGACCGGTTGACTCGCGACGAACTCGCGCAGATGTGCAACATGATCATCGCCGCCGGCTCCGAGACGACGACCTTCTTCCTTAACAATGGCATTCGCCTCTTCGCCGAGCACCCCGAGCAGGCCGACCTGGTGCGCGCGAACCCGAACCTGGTGAACCAGGCGGTCGAGGAGGTCCTCCGCTTCGACCCGCCCGTCCACATGCTGCCCAGGACGACGGGCGAACCGCTGGACGTCGCCGGGGTGACGATTCCGGCGGGTTCCCGGCTGATGGTGCTGATCGCCGCGGCGAACCGTGACCCGGTGCGCTTCCCGGATCCCGACAGATTCGACGTCACCCGGGCCGGTCAGGCGGCGGTCTCGTTCGGTGCGGGCATGCATTCATGCGCGGGCTCGCGGCTCGCCAAGATGCAGGGAGAGATTGTCTTCTCGACGATCCTCCGCCGGTTCACGCGCATCGAGATAGCGCAGCCGCCGCTCCCTCGGCCGCGCGTGACCCTGCCCCAGGTCGAAGCGCTCCACATTCGGGTTCACAACCGCGGGGACGGGGCGCCATGAGCTCCGGCACCGAGGTGGCCTTCCTGTCCAAGGAATACCTGACGGCCCTGGAGGAGCTGGCGCCGGTCAGCCAGCCGATGCTCCCGCATGTGAACGTCCGGACCCAGTTCCATGCGGTCGAGACCCCCGAGGGGGCCGTCGACTACCACCTCTTGGTCGAACAGGGCGTCATCACCGGGGCGGGCCGTGGGCTCCTGGACCGCAGTGATCTGACGATTACCGCGGACTACCGTGATCTGGTCGACTTTCACGCGGGTGAGCTACACGCGTCGACCGCGTTCCTCACCGGTCAGTTCGCCGTCACCGGCGACAAGGCGAAGCTGCTGGACCTGATGGTCGTCCTGCAAAGCGGGCACTATCACCGGTTCACCGCGGACCTGTGGGACCGGACCATCTGGTGAACAGCCAGTCATCTCGAACGGAAACCAGGAGGTAACTAGTGCACGACCAGTATGACGTCGTCGTCGTGGGCGGCGGGCCGGCTGGCGCCAGCGCCGCCGGGCTTCTTTCCAAGCGTGGCAGGCGCGTCCTCTTGCTGGAGAAGGAAAAGTTCCCGCGCTATCACATCGGGGAGTCGCTGATTCCCGGGGTCATGCCCGTCGTGAGGGAGCTCGGGGCGGCGGAGGCGCTGGCGGACCTGGGCTCCGTCAAGAAGTACGGCATCACACTGATCTGGGGCGGCCAGACCCGGGAGCCATGGAACATTCGTTTCGACGAAATTCCCTCGGACCACCCGGCGAACGAGTTCGGCGAGAAGCCGCACGCGTACGAGGTGAAGCGCGCCGAGTTCGACAACATGTTGCTGACGCACGCCCGCCGGCTCGGCGCGACCGTCGTCGAGGAGGCGACGGTACGGGAGGCGCTCTTCACGGACGGCCGCTGCACGGGCGTTCGTTACAGCCCCAACAGCTCGGGCCAGGCCGTCGAGGTGCACGCCCCGTTCGTCATCGACGCCTCGGGACAGTCGAAGGTCATCGGCAGGAGCCTCGACACCGTCGACTGGCATCCCGACCTCAAGAACCTGGCGGTCTGGACGTACTTTCAGGGCGGAACCCGCTACGAGGGTGAAGAAGCCGGCAACATCACGGTGGAGGCGCACCCGAACGGCTGGCTCTGGATGATTCCCTTCAGCGACGACACCTGCAGTGTCGGGTTCGTCGCGGCGAGCAGCGAGTTCGCCGAGTCGGCCTTGTCGCCGACAGAGATCATGGTCCAGCGCATCGACGAGTCGACGGCGGTCAAGGGGCTGCTCGCCGGCGCGGTGCAGGTGGCCCAGCCGCGCACGGCCAAGGACTGGTCCTACACGTGCAGCAGGCTGAGCGGTCCCGGCTTCCTGCAGACCGGCGACGCCGCGGCGTTCATCGACCCGTTGTTCTCCACGGGAGTGATGCTGGCCATGAAGGGCGGGTCACTGGCGGCCGCCGCGGTCGACAGAATTCTCGACGAGCCGGATTCCGAGGCCAGGCTGCGGAAGGACTACGAGCGGGAGTACCACTCCGTCCTGGACGTGGTCATCTCCTTCGTGCGGTACTTCTACGACAAGAGCAGGGCCGTCGAGGACTATTTCGAGCGCGCCCAGTCGCTCATCGATCCCAAGGAAGAGCGGAAGGCTCGCCAGGATTTCATCCTCCTCGTCTCCGGAATGGCCCGGGCGGTCGAGGGCTGGCGGCTGGACTGATCACACTGTCGAAGAGATTAGGTTGAGCCCGTCATGCGGAAAACCGCGCTGGCCAGCAGACTCGATCCGTTCGCGCCGGACGTCCTGTCGGATCCGTACCCGACGTACGCGCGGCTGCGCGAGGCCGCTCCGGTGGTCTGGCTGCAGCGGTATGGCGTCTGGGCCACCGCCCGCGACAGTGTCGTCCGGGAGGCCCTGCTCGACCACGCGGCGTTCATCTCGTCGGCCGGTACCGGCCTCGCGGACCCGCGCCTGTCGGCCGGGCCCGGCGAGCCCGGATCCGGCGGCGCGTCGACCGCGCGCTCGAGCAGCATGCTGCAGCAGTCCGACCCGCCCGAGCACACCCGGGCGCGCCGTGTGGTCGGTGCCGTCCTCGCGCCGGCCGCGCTGCGCTCGCTGCGCGAGTCATGGGCCGCCACGGCGGACGAGCTGGTGGAGGGCCTGGTCGGCGCGGGTGAGATCGACGGCATCCGGCAGCTCGCGCAGGCGATGCCGCTGCGGGTGTTCGCGGACGCGGTCGGTCTCCCGCGTGAGGGCCGGGCGGAGAACGTGCCGCCCTTCGTCGAGATGGCGTTCAACGCGTTCGGGCCACCGAACGAGCTGGCGACACGGTCCAGAGCCAGGGGAATGGCGGTCGCTCCGTGGATCGTCGCGCGCTGCTTCCCGGAGAACCTCAGCCCGGACGGGTGGGGCGCCCAGATCCACCGGATCGCGCGGCAGGACGGCTTCAGCCGCGAGGAAGCGGCCGTCCTGGTGCGATCGCTCGTGATCGCGGGGATGGACACGACCGTGAAGGGGCTCGGTGCCGCGCTCTGGCTGCTGGCCACCCACCCGGAGCAGTACGAGCGGCTGCGTGCCAGCCCGAGCCTGGCGCGCGCCACCTTCGACGAGGCCGTGCGCCTCGAGTCGCCGATCCAGCTCTTCTTCCGGTGCGTGTCGCGCGATGTCGATCTCGCGGATGTCCAGCTGCGTGCGGACGACCGGATCCTCCTGCTGTTCGGCGCGGCCAATCGAGACCCGCGCCGGTGGGACGACCCGGATCGGTTCGACATTGGCCGCGGCGCCGGTGGACATCTGGGATTCGGGGCCGGTGTGCACGCCTGCGTCGGCCGCGCCATCGCCTACATGCAGGCCGAGGTGGTGCTCACGGCCCTGGTCCGCCGCGCCGCCGCCGTCGAGCTGGTGGGCCGAGCGCGGTGGCGTCCGAACAACGCGCTTCGCGGGCTGGCCGAGCTGCCGCTGCGGCTGTCGCCATACGGGTGAGGACGCCCGGGCAGGCCGCGGCTCGGCTGGTCTTGACCTATAGCCAGCTTTGAGTGCCGCTCCACAACCAGTCACCACAATCGTGGCAGGAACCAAGCCGCGCGGGCTCGCTGCCCGAACCGGACTACTTTCAGGTGCCGCTTTGGCGAGTCAGGCGCAGGAGCTGCGATGCGCATTCTCATGATATCCTCCCCCGTTCCCAGCCATTTCACGCCGATGGTCCCGCTCGCGTGGGCTTTCCGGGCGTCCGGACATGACGTCCTGGTCGCCGGGCAACCTGACGTGATGGCGGCCGTGTGCTCCGCCGGGCTCATCGGCGTGCGTATCGGCGAGCCATTCGGCTACGCGGCCTGGATGCGCGGTGTCACCGGGGACAAAAGGCCGGTCGAGACGATGCCCCGGCCCGGTGTGGCCGGCCGGTCGGAGAACATCGGCGAGATATGGGCCATACACGCCAGGAACACGATGGCCCAGTATCTGGAGTTCGCCCGGGAGTTCCGCCCGGACCTGATCGTGGCCGATCAGGTCGAATACGGCGCCCTCATCGTCGCCGCGGTGCTGGGCGTGCCCTCCGTCCACCACCGCTGGAGCGTCGACCCGTTGTCGGACCCGTACCTGCGCCACATGCGAGCGGCCCTCGCACCGCTGGCCGCCAAGGTGGGTCTGCGGGAGTTCCCCGGTCCCACGGTGACGCTGGACCCCTGCCCGCCCACGCTCCAGGTCCCGTCGGCGACGGCGGGGACGCCGATCCGGTACGTGCCGTTCAACGGCCCGGGAGAACTGCCAGCCCGCGCGGTCCGGGCGACCGCAGGTCGCACGGTCATGATCTCGCTCGGTAGGAACACGCTGGCCCTCAATGGCGTCCCGCACCTGAATCTGATGCTGCGGACCTTCGCCGCCCTTCCAGACGTCACGGTAATCGCGACGGTGGACCAGGAATTCCAGGCCGTCATCGAGGCTCCGCCGAACGTGCGCGTCATCGAGCCCACCCCGCTGGAGCTCGTTCTCGGGGAATGCGACGTGCTGGTGCACCACGGTGGCGCCGGCTCGTCCCTGACCGCGACGCTCCTCGGTCTGCCCCAGCTCGTGCTTCCGCAGTTTCCCAGCTCGTTCGCGACGGGGGAACGGCTGCAGGCACTCGGTGCCGGGATCACGATCGACGGCGCGACGGAACAGAGCGACCCGGCCGCCCTTTCCGCGGCGCTGGGATCCCTGCTGGACGACTCCGGCCAACGGAGAGCGGCGGAGAAGCTGCGTCACGAGATGGAGTCGATGCCCTCCCCGGCAACGGTCGCCGCCGAGCTGATTCGCCGGGTCCAGCAGTGAGCGGCGGAACGCGACTATCCGGAGCGCCAAGGCGAGGAGCAGCGATGAACGCACCGGTCGGCCCCGGCGTTCCGGCCGGTGGCGGCAGGATGGAACAGCTCGAGGTGGAGGGTGTGTGGCGTTTCCTCCCCAACGTCCTGAAGGATGACCGCGGGGAGTTCACCGAGTGGTTCCGATCGGAACCGTTCGCCCTCAATGTTGGGCACTGGCTCGCGCTCGGCCAGGCGAATCTCTCGGTGTCGCGGGCCGGCGTGGTTCGGGGTATCCATTTCGCCGATGTGCCTCCTGGCCAGGCGAAATGGGTCTGCTGCGTACGGGGCGCGGCACTCGACGTGGCCGTCGACGTGCGATTGGGCTCGCCGACCTTCGGCCGCTGGACCGCTAACCGCATCGACCCCGACCGACGGCAGGTGATCTATCTGCCGGAAGGAGTGGGACACGCGTTCATGGCGCTCGACGATGACACCACCGTCGTGTACCTGTGTTCGCAGCCCTATGACGGCGCCCGGGAACGGGCCGTCTCACCCGTCGACCCCGAGATAGGAATCGAGTGGCCGACGGACCGCCCGATAGTCCTTTCCCCCAAGGACACGCACGCTCCAAACCTGAAGGAAGCCGCGGAGCGCGGAATCCTGCCCTCGTATGAGGCATGTCGCAGGTACGCGAAGGAGCTGACCTGACGATGAGCCTCCTGCGTGTCGGGGTGATGGGCTGTGCCGAGATCGCCCAGCGCCGGCTGCTGCCCGCCCTGTCGGCCTCGCCCGAGGTCCAGGTCACCGCCGTCGCGAGCCGCGACCCGGCGCGGGCCGGCGACGTGGCCCGACGGTTCGGCGCCGAGCCCGTGGTCGGCTATTCAGCGCTGCTGGAGCGTGCCGACGTCGACGCTGTGTACGTGCCGCTGCCCGTCGCGTTGCACGCCACCTGGGTGGAGGCGGCGCTCGGCGCCGGCAAGCACGTCCTGGCCGAGAAGCCCCTGACGACCTGCCGCGCCGACACGGAGCGGCTTCTCGCCGCCGCCCGGACCGCGGGGCGAGCGCTGGTCGAGAACGTGATGTTCGTGCATCACCCTCAGCACGCGGCGGTGGGGCGGCTGGTGCGTGAGGGCGCGATCGGCGAGCTGCGCTCGTTTCACGCGACCTTCACCGTGCCGCGGCGCCCAGCGGGTGACATTCGCTATTCGGCCGATCTCGGCGGCGGAGCGCTGTGGGACGCAGCCCTCTACCCGCTGCGGGCGGCCCTGTACTTCCTCGGCGACGAGCTCGAGGTGGTGGGGTCGGCCAGCACCCATGCCGCGTGGACGGACGTCGACCTCGGTGGTGCCGCGCTGCTGCTCACGCCCGGCGGGGTCAGCGCGCAGCTCAGCTTCGGCCTCGACCACGCCTATCGATCCCGCTACGAACTGTGCGGAAGCGAGGGGCTCCTCGCGGTGGAGCCCGCGTTCGCCCCGGCTGCCGCGCACGTTCCGCGCCTGCTCCTCGAACGGTCGAACCACCGGGAGACCATCGTGCTGCCGGCGGCCGACCAGGTGCGCCTGGCCGTCGACGCCTTCGCGCTGGCCGCCGCGCGAGCGGCCCCTCCCGACCCGGCGCCGCTGCGCGTGGCGGCCCTGCTGGATGAGCTGCGGACCCGGGCGCGACTCGCGGGAGACGGATCGCCGGCCCTTGCGGGCCTCCCCGGCCTGCGCCACCGGGACAGCTGACCCTCGGAGATCTCACAGGAAAGTGAGCGCGATGCCCACCTCGGCACCCCCCTCCCAGACTCTGGCGGGCCTGCCCGCCCTCGGCCGCGAGGACGCGAACCTGCCCGCCCGGTTGGCGCGGTCGGCCGCCGAGCCAGGCGCGGCGACCGAGGCCCGCGCCGCCGATGTCCTACGCTGGCTGCTCGCACGCCACGAGGCGAACTCCTTCCGCGTGACCCCGATCCCGTTCCAGCGGCTGGGCCAGTGGTCCTTCGATCCGGACACCGGGAACCTCGGCCACCGCAGCGGCCGCTTCTTCACCGTCGAAGGTCTCGACGTCTCGGTGCCGGACGGGCTGGTCCCGCGCTGGCAGCAGCCGATCATCAGGCAGCCGGAGACGGGCATCCTGGGCCTGCTGGCGCAGGAACGCGACGGCGCGCTGCGTTTCCTGATGCAGTCCAAGATGGAGCCCGGCAATCCCAACCTGGTTCAGCTGTCGCCGACGGTCCAGGCCACGCGCAGCAACTACACCGCCGTGCACAAGGGCGCGCGGGTCCGGTATCTGGAGTACTTCGTCGACCCGCGCCGGGGGCAGGTCCTCGCCGACGTCCTCCAGTCGGAGCACGGCTCGTGGTTCTACCAGAAGCAGAACCGGAACATGATCGTGGAGACGCAGGAGGACGTCGAGCCCCACGAGGACTTCCGGTGGCTGACGCTGGGCGAGATCGGTGCCCTGCTGCGCCGGGACCTGGTGGTCAACATGGACGCCCGCACCGTACTCGCGTGCGCGCCGGTGAACGAGGACGCGCCGGGCTCCCTGCTCACCGGTACCGAGCTCCTGTCGTGGTTCACCGGAGAACGCACCCGCCATGAGGTCCGAGCCGAGCTGATCCCGCTGGCCGCGGTGAACGGCTGGCAGCACGGCCCGAAGGCCATCGAGCACGTGCTGCGGCGCTACTTCCGTGTCGTCGCCGTCGACGTCGAGGCGGAGAACAGGGAGGTGACCGGGTGGGACCAGCCGTTGTTCGAGCCGTGCCGGACCTCGCTCGCCGCGTTCGTCACCCGACGCCTCGCGGGTGTGCCGCACCTTCTCGCGCATGCCCGGGTCGAGGCCGGCTTCCTGGACACGGTGGAGCTCGGCCCCACGGTTCAGTGCACTCCGGAGAACTACGCCGGAAAGCCGCGGACCGAGCAGCCGGCATATCTGGGTGCCGTGCTGGCGGCGAAACCGTCCGCGATCGTCTATGAGGCCAGGCATTCCGAGGAGGGCGGCCGGTTCCTGAACGCGGTGAGCCGGTATCTGTTCGTCGACGCCGAGAAGGCGGGGGTGCCGGCCGAGCCGCTCGCCGGCTACCAGTGGGTGACGCCGGCTCAGCTCGGCGCGCTCGTCCGCCACGGTCACTACGTCAACGTGCAGGCGCGCACTCTGCTGGCCTGCCTCACCGCCGGAGCCGTCCGGCTCTGACGCGGTTCGAGAGAACCTCGCAGGCACCATTCCGACCAACTGGCCAGTCGACGACGGCGGATGGGACAGGACAACCATGGTTGAGAGCACCCAGCGGGTGGCCCTGGTCACGGGAGCCACCAGCGGTATCGGTCTGGAGATCGCGGCCACGCTGGCCAGGAACGACATGGCTGTCTTCCTGTGCTCGCGCACACCCGAGGCGGTGGCGGCGATCACCAAGGACCTCACGAGCCGGGGACACACCGTCGACGGGTGCGAGTGCGACGTCCGGTCGCCCGAGCAGATCCGCGGGCTCGTGCGCCGGGCGGTGGACCGTTTCGGCCCGGTCGACGTTCTCGTCAACAACGCGGGACGCCCCGGTGGCGGCGCCGTCCCGGAGATCTCCGACGAGCTGTGGCTCGACGTCGTCGACACCAATCTCACGAGCGTCTTCCGCGTGACGAAGGAAGTCCTCACGTCGGGCGGAATGCTCGGACTCGAAACCGGGCGGATCATCAACATCGCCTCGACGGGCGGGAAGCAGGGCGTCGTGCACGCCGCCCCTTACTCCGCGTCCAAGCACGGGGTCGTCGGTTTCACCAAGGCCCTCGGCCTGGAGCTCGCGAAGACCGGTATCACGGTCAACGCGGTGTGCCCGGGCTTCGTCGAGACGCCTATGGCCGAGCGAGTGCGGGAGCACTACTCCGAGATCTGGGGCGTCGACGTGGACGAGACATATGCCCGCATCACCGGGCGCGTGCCGGTCGGCCGTTACGTCGAGCCCGCCGAGGTGGCCGCCATGGTCCAGTACCTGGTCTCGCCGCTCGCGGCCGCGGTGACGGCGCAGGCGCTCAATGTCTGCGGCGGCCTCGGCAACTACTGACACCCCTCGGACCCGGAGAAGCGTCATGACGACCACGCCCGCCCGGCTCGACCTGGGCAGCCTCTACTCGCGCGTGCAGCAGTTCTACGCGGCCCAGATGCAACGGCTCGACGCACGCGACATCGAGAGCTATGCCGACACGTTCACCGAGGACGCCGCGTTCGCGCACACGCCCGGCCGCCCGGCCGCCCGCACCCGGCCGGGCATCGTCGCTGACCTGACGGACTTCCACCGGAAGTTCGAGGGTGACCCCATGCAGCGCCGGCACATGGTCAACATGATCAACCTGGAGCCGCTCGCCGACGGCGGCCTGAGGTCGACCGCCTACTGCCTGGTCGTGAAGATCCGGCCCGGGCAGGACCCGGCCTTCGTGAGCTGCGTCATGCACGACGTGCTCACGGAGGTGGCCGGCGAGCTCCTGACCCGCGAGCGCCAGGTCACGTACGACTGAGCGCCGCGCCGGGCCACCGCGCCCGGTCGCCGGGGGCGGCGGGCGCCGGCCGACCGAAAGATCTGGTGCCGACACAAGGGACAGGCTCCCCGGGAAGGCAGTCGCGACATGGCCGACGAAACGGCGTTCCAGCAGTGGCCACCAGCGGGCGTGGCAGCGCCGCCCGCGACGAGTGACGCGGTGCTCTCGGCGGTGTCCTACTATCTTCCGCGGCTGATGTTCCTGCACTCCCGGTATGCGGCCGAAACCCACTGGGGTGACGTCTTCGCGGTGGCGCGGGACTTTCCCGCCGAGTGCGTCGACGTGCGGTCGCCGCAGTTCTGGGATGAATGGCGGGTGCGGTGGAGTGCTCAGGGCGACCGCTACCAGAAGGTCTCGCGCGACGCGCGCACGGCCGCCGGGCGAGGCCGGGCGCTGCGCGCCGCGGCGGCGTGCTACCACTGGGCCGAGTTCATGGACTTCGGCGACAGGGACCGCAAGCTCGGTCTGCGCTCACGGGTCCGCGACTGTTTCCTGCGCAGCCTGGAGGACAGCCATCTGGACTGTCACCGGGGTGAGCTGACGCTGGCCGAGACCGACCCTTGCAAGATCAATTATTGGTTGTTCCTGCCGCCCGCGCACCGCAGGTCGTCGAGCCCGGTGCCCTGCATCATCATGTCCAACGGGCTGGACTCGATGACCGAGGTGGAGATCCTGGCCCTGGCGGAGACCTACCTCGACCGCGGCATCGCCGCCCTGCTGTTCGACGGGCCAGGCCAGGGAATCAACGTGGGCCAGGTCCCGCTCCGGATCGAGATGGAGACGGTCGTGGAGGCGCTCGTCGCCTGGCTGCGACTGCAGCCGGGCATCGCCCACGACCGGCTCGCCTTCTTCGGCATCAGTTTCGGGGGCTATCTCGCGCTGCGGATGGCCCAGCGGATCGGCTCGTTGTTCAGGTGCGTCGTGAACATCTCCGGAGGCCCGCGGGTCGCCCCCTACGACGGCCTGCCCCGCCGGCTGAGGGACGACTTCCGGTGTGCGTTCACCTGCGGCGAGCCGGTGGACATGCAGGCGATGTTCGACCTGATCGAGCTGGACGTCACCGTCCCGGCCGGCGCCCCGGTCCTGACCATCCACGGCACGCTCGACGACATCTTCCCGGTCGCGGACCTCATGGATCTCGACCGCATCTGGGGCGCCGACCACGAGCTGATCGTGTACGAGGGCGAACGGCACACCTGCCCGAACATGATCACCATTTGGAGCCTGCTGGCCGCGGACTGGGTGGCGGAGCGTCTCGAGACGTCGTGAAAGTCCGCCAGTATCGCGCCGGACAAGCGTGTGGGACGGAGCCGCGAGTGTTGTCTTCAGAGAGCCTCACCGGAGTCTGGCGGCTGACCGCGCATTACTTCCTCGACGCCCAGGGAGCCGTCAGCGAGGGACCGCTCGGGGCCGGGGCCGCCGGCCTGCTCGTCTACGACCCGGACGGGTACGTCTCGGTCGGCCTGATGCGTACCGCCGACGGCACGCGTCAGGCCGACGGTCCGGCCGCGTTCTACCTCGGGTACTCCGGGCGTTGGCGGCCGGCTGGCGGGGCGGTGGTCCACGAGGTGCAGATCAGTTCTCATCCCCACGTCGTCGGCACGACCCAGGTGCGCGAAGCGCACCTGGACGGTGACGACCTGATCCTTCGTGAGCGCCGTGACGAGACCCCCCGGTATCTCGTCCTGCACTGGCGCCGCGCCGGGCGCGAGTAGCGCCCGGATTCCCCTCAACCGCCGTGGGCGGCGGGACTGTCCGCGTGGGCCAGGGTGGCGCGCGAGTTGCCGCGCAGCGCCGCACGGACGTACTCCCGCGCGTCGTCGAGGGTGCTGTCCGGCCCCAGCGCCGACCGGGCCGCCGCGGGATCGATCGCGACCAGGTGCGTGGCCGTCACCTCGACGCCGTCCTCGCGCTGGCTGAAGATCCATTCGCCGCTGTGGCCCAGGAGCATCGCCGGCGCCACGAGCTGCTTGTAGACGATGCTGGAGTTCGGGACGCACACCCGGATCGAGCGCGTGACGTGGGCCGCGCCATCCCCGGTCACGGTCTCCATCTCCATGTGCTGGATGCCCGCCTCGTCCTCGGACAGGTCCACGCGGCCGACGTGCGGCAACCGCCGCGGCCACAGGTCGCTGCGGTAGAGGAAGTCGTAGGCGTCCACGAGCCGGCCGGCGACGACCACCGTGTCGGAGAACCTGTCGACCAGCTCGCCGACCGGATGGCCGAGCTCGGCGACCCGGCCGAGCGCGGCCAGCTCGTCGGTGCTGTTGCGGTCGACCGCCGAGATCATCGGCTGCAGTGCGTCGTTATCCGTGACCGAGAAGGTGTGGTCCAGCACGACCTCCGTCCTCCCGTCCGGGGCCGGGACGAACGACCACGTCCCGGCCATGCCGGCGATTGGCGGATGGCTGCGCTCCTGCTGGAAGGTGACGCGGCGGGCCACCGGGTCGAGGGTCCGCCGGGAGACCCAGGTCTGGACGCGTCCGGCCACCTGCGCCCAGAGCTGGAACCGCTCCTCGTGCTCGGTGCGAAGAAGATGCCGGACGGACACGGTCGGCGAGAACATCACCGGCCAGATCGTCACGTCGGCGACGAGACGGTAGACCTCGTCGGCCGGCGCGGCCACCAGCCGCCGGTGGGTCGTCGTGGTCGCCATCGTCAGGCCTCGATCCGGTGGTTGATCACGTCCAGCATCTCCTGCGGGGTGAGCCCCACGAGGAGCTGGTCGTCGGGGATCGAGACGCCGTGGTCGCGCTTGAGAGTGGCCGCCATCTCGATGAGCACGAGCGAGTCGTATCCGAGCTCCTCGAAGGAGACGTCCTGGAAATCGGTGCCGCTGGCGGCGGACTCGGTCTGGCCGGCGCACTCCAGAAGAATGGCGCGGAGGTCGTCAATGCTCATCGTGATGCCCATGACTGCTCGCTTTCGGCTAGGAGGGAAAGGCTCGGATGACGATGGCCGCGTTGAATCCCCATCGCCCCCTGGCCAGCACGAGGGCGTTTCGCACGCCAGTCCGGCGCGGCTCGCCGAGCACCAGGTCGATTCCGTACTCGCTGGGCACCGAGCCGGTCGCGAACGTCGGGGGGATGACGCCGTCCTGAATGCTCATGAGAGCCGCGACGACGTCGAGAGCCCCGCCCCCGGAGAACAGCCGGCCGGTCAGCGCCTTGGGCGCGGTGACCGGAACGCCGCGTACACCGAACAGTCCTCGCAGCATTTCCGCCTCGGAACGGTCGAGATCCGGCACGCCGGCCGCGTCGGCGAACACCACGTCCACGTCACCCGGCCCGATCCCGGCGTTGGCGAGCGCCCCTTGCGCCGCTCGCCGCAGCGCGGGTGGGCGTCCGGTGCCGGGCGCCGGGTCGAACGTGGCCGCGTAGCCGGCGAGCTCGCCGTACACCCGGGCACCTCGCGCCCGCGCCGCGTCCGCGTCCTCCAGCACACAGATGGCGCCTCCCTCACCGGGCAGATAGCCGGCCGCGCCCGCGTCGAAGGGCCGATAGGCCGTCGTCGGGTTGGGATCGAGGCTGACCCGGCCGCTGGACAGGTGGGAGATCCATCCCCACGGGTCCAGCGCGGAGTCGACGCCGCCGCTGACCACCAGCGCCGCACCACCACGGATCGTCCGCCGGGCATGCCCCAGCGCGTCCAGCCCACCGGCCTGCTCGGCGACGAGGGCGCGCGACGGGCCGCGCATGCCATGCCTGATGGAGATCTGACCGGTGTTCGCGGCGTAGAACCAGGCGAAGGACTCGTACACGCTGACCCGGTCCGGCCCCTGCGACCACAGCTTCCGGAACTCGCGGTGGGTGAACTCGAACCCGCCGGAGGCGTTCGCGGTGACGACACCCATCTGGTAGTCGGTCATTCCCGCGGTGTCCACGTTCGCGTCTTCGAGAGCGTTCTGGGCGGCGATCAGGGCGAGCTGGGTGGACACGTCCGTCTGGGGCCTGAGCCTGGCGGGCACGTGCTCGGCGGGGTCTATGTCGTTCACCAGCCCGGCCAGCCGTGCGGGATAGCCCGACGTGTCGAACCTGTCCAGCTCGGCGATGCCGCTGCGGCCGGAAAGCGTCGCGGCCCAGAACTCCTTGGTTCCGACCCCGTTCGGCGCCACCACGCCCAGCCCGGTGATGACGCTCATGCGGCGGCCACCGGCCTCGGCCGGGTCAGGACCATCGCGCTCTGGAAGCCGCCGAAGCCGCTGCCGACGGTGAGAACGGTGTCGGTGCGGTGGTCACGGGCGTCCTTGGGCACGTAGTCGAGGTCGCATTCCGGGTCGGCGACCTCCAGATTGGCCGTCGGCGGCACTACCTGGTGCTCGATCGCGAGCACGGACGCGGCTATCTCGATCGAGCCGATCGCGCCCAGGGAGTGACCGACCATCGACTTGATCGAGCTGACCGGCACCCGGTACGCGTGCTCGCCGAGACTCCGTTTGAACGCCGCGGTCTCGTGCCGGTCGTTCTGCCTGGTGCCGGATCCGTGGGCGTTGACGTAGTCCACCCCGGCCGGGTCCAGCCTGGCCTCGCCGAGAGCCGCCCGGATCGCCTCAGCCATCTCCCGGCCGTCGGCCTTGAGCCCGGTCATGTGAAAGGCGTTGCATCGGCTGGCGAACCCACCGATCTCCGCGTAGACGTGCGCGCCGCGGCGCTCGGCCGCCTCCAGCTCCTCCAGCACGAACATGGCCGCCCCCTCGGCCAGCACGAAACCGTTGCGGGTGTCGTCGAACGGGCGGGAGGCTCGGGCGGGTTCGTCGTTGTGGTTGCTGGTCGCCTTGATCGCATCGAAGCACGCGACCACGATCGGGGTGATTGGGGTATCCGACGCCCCCGCGATCATGACGTCCGCGCTGCCCTCCCGGATCAGCGCGACGGCATGCCCGACGGCGTCGAGACCGGACGTGCACCCGTCCGACACCATCGCGACCGGCCCCTCCGCCCCGGCCGTCCAGGCGACCTCCGCCGGCATGATGCTCGGGACCAGGTGGTCGAACATGTGTGGCGAGAGATGGTCGGGGGACATCACCCAGCGGCGGCCCGAGTCGGACAGCACCAGGTACTCCTGCTCGAGGCTGGTGGCAGCCGCCACCGCGCTGCCCAGGCTCACCCCGATCCGCTCCGGCGGGATTCCGCCAAGACCGATCCCGCTGTCCGCCACCGCTTCGCGGGCGCAGACGAGAGCGAACTGGGCTGCCCGGTCCATGCGCCGGATCTCGCGGGCGCTCAGGCCCTCCGCCGCGGCGTCGAAGTCCGCCTCCGCGGCGATCTGCGACCGATACGGCGAAGGGTCGAAGAAAGAGATTCTCCGGGTCGCCGTCCGGCCGGCGGACAACAGATCCCAGAAAGCTTTCCTGCCCCTTGCCTGGGGGGCCCGTACCCCCATCCCGGTAATCACGACGCGACGGCTCACGAGCCACCGCCAGACTCGCCGACGCCGTTTTGTTGCATGCTTCTCCTTAGAAGATTGCTGACGGGGGCGGCCATGGTCCTGGAGAACAGGACCGCTCGCGGACGAGGTGACGTGCCGCGTTGCAGCCACGTCGGTCGGGACGCTAATCTCGCGTCCTCAATCCGCGCTCAATCCGCGCTCTACCGAGGGGCAGGACCGTGCCTTGGCGGCGGCGTCCCGGGCGCGCGGCGCCCGTGAGAAGGTCCTGGCCGCGGGTACGCCGGGGTGGCGGACGGCGAGGTCGGAGCCTTTACGAGGTCTGGCGACGCCAGGTCGAGGGGCTGACGCTGTGGGCGCGTTTGAACGCCACGCTGAACGCGAACGCGTCGTGGTACCCGACGTTGCGGGCGATGGTCGCGATGGTGTCGTCCGTCTCGTGGAGCAGGTCCGCCGCGAGCGTCATACGCCAGGCGGTGAGGTAGGCCAGCGGAGCCTGGCCGACATGGTCGGTGAAGCGCGCGGCGAAGGCGGCGCGCGACAGGCCACTTCTCGTGGCCATCTCGGCGACCGTCCAGCGGTGCGCGGGATCGGTGTGCAGGAGGCTCAACGCGCCGCCGATGGCGGGGTCGGCCAACGCGCGGTACCAGGCGGGTGGCGCCGCGCTCGGGCGGGAGCACCAGGCGCGCAGCGCCATCACCAGGACGAGGTCCAGCAACCGGCTGAGGACGGCGTCCTGCCCGGGCTCGTCGCGGGCGGTCTCGCTGGTGAGCAGGTCCAGCGCGGCGCGCGTGCGCGGGCCGGCGGGAACGATGGCCAGCGCGGGGAGCATCTCCAGCAGGCGGTCGCCGACGCCACCGCGCAGCAGGTAGACCCCGCGGATCATGGTGGTGGCCCCTGGCATCCCGTCGCCATAGGTGCGTGGGCCAAGGCTCGCGGGAGCGAAGGCCTCCTCGCCGGTGTCGACGTGGTACTTCCGGCCCTGGCGGATCACGAACTGGGCGGGGGTCGAGGCGCTGTCGGCGATCGTGTGACGGCCTGGGCCGCTGATGAGGGCGATGTCGCCGGCGGCAAGCGGGACCGGCGCGCGGGCCTCGTCGTCGAGCCGGATGACCGCCTGGCCGCCGAGGGTGGCCACGACCGTCAGGGGAGTGGGATCGGCGTAGCTCATCGACCAGGGCGGCCGCTGGATCAGCTGCCGAACCAGCGCGTCGCCGGCGCGTGCACGGTGCAACAGATCACTGAGCACGTCCACGCTGCCAGAGTAGACGATGACAAATGCATCGGCGACGTTCTCCCATGGATCCGCTTGGGGCTGGTGCTGTTGTCTGACGCCATGGATGAGAATCTGATCCTTGGCGGTACGGGCAAGACCGGTCGGCGTGTCGCGCAGCGGCTGCGGGCCGCCGGCATTCCGGTCCGGACCGCGGCGCGCAGCCGCGCCGACGTCGTCTTCGACCTGGGGAACCCCGAGACCTGGGTATCCGCTCTCGAGGGCGTCAGGGGCGTGTATCTCGTCGAGCCCGATCTGGGAGCGGCGAGCGTCGACGGTGCGCGGCGCATCCCCGCCTTCGTGACCGCGGCCGTCGCCGCTGGCGCGCGGCGGCTGGTAATCCTGACCGCCGGTGGCGCGGACTACGACGGTCACCCGCTCAAGCCTGCGGAGACAGCGGTGTGCGGCGCCGGGGTGGGCTGGACGATTCTGCGGCCCACCTGGTTCGCGCAGAACTTCAGTGAGGACTCCTGGCGGCCGGGCATCGTCGCCGGGAGCCTCGTCCTGCCCACCGGAGACGGGCAGACGCCGTTCATCGACGCCGAGGACATCGCCGAGGTGGCCGCCGCCGCTCTCACCCAGGAGCGCCACCACGGGCAGACCTACGCGCTCACGGGGCCTCGCGCGATCAGCTTCGGGGAAGCCGCCGACCTCATCGCGAAGGCGACCGGCCGCGCCGTCCACCACACCGACATCGACCCCGAGGCCTACATCGAGCGCCAGGTCGCCCTCGGCGTCCCACCAGGTGTCGCGCGGATGCTGACCAGCGTGCTGACCGCTATTCGCGACGGCCATGACTCCGCACTCGCCGACGGCGTCGAGCGCGCCCTCGACCGGCCGCCGACACGCTTCGAGGACTACGTCACCCGGACCGCCGCCAGCGGTGGCTGGGACTGACCGGGAGTTGACCGCCCTCTGACGGAAATTCACCGGGATCCGCAACAAAGGCGGTTGAGGCCCGGCGCCACGGCGAGCAAGCTGCTGGAAGGTGAGGGGCATCGGTCACGGGCTTCCTTCGGTTCCCGTGAATCCGCCGCGTTGTAGGCGTTGACGCGAGCAATTGGCCATGCGCCCGCGCCGGGCATCCGTGTCGTGCGAGCTCCAGCTGGCTTGCGGCCACCCGGTGCCGCCCGCCGCTTTCGAATTCCGCTGAAGGAGATGCTGCCGGTGACCGAACCCAAGTACAAGGACCACCTGATCATTCCGCACGAGCCAGAGCAGGAACGCGACTCCCGCGCGCGGCTGACGAAGCTGCTGGCGGAGACGCCCATCCCCTCCGAGTACCTGATCGACAACCTGGCCGTCTACCTGCGCCGCCACCAGCTGAGCGACCTGCTGTCGATGGACGCTCTCTACCGCCGGCTACTCGACGTGCCCGGCGTGATCATGGAGTTCGGCGTCCTGCACGGGCGTCATCTGGCGACCTTCACGACGCTGCGGAGCATCTACGAGCCGTACAACTCGTTGCGCCGGGTGATCGGTTTCGACACCTTCACCGGTTTTCCCGACATCGCCGAGGTCGACCGGGTGAGCCCGAGCGCGGCCGTGGGCCGGTTCGCCATGCCGGCGGACGAGGTCGGGCATCTGCGTGACGTCCTCGCGGCGCACGAGGCGTCCGAGCCATGGGGCTCCACCCGGCGCAGCTTCGTCGTTCAGGGCGACATGCTGGAGACGGTGCCGAAGTATCTCGAGGAGAACCCGGAGACGGTCATCGCGATGGCCTACTTCGACTGCGACCTCTACGCGCCTACCCGGGCCACATTCCAGGCGATCCGTCCGTATCTCACCACCGGCAGCATCATCGCCTTCGACGAGCTGGCGCATCCCAAGTGGCCGGGGGAGACGATCGCGATGCGTGAGCTCATCGGGCTCGACCACGGCCGGCTCCGGCAGATCCCCGGGAGGGAGCCGCCGGTCATCTACTTCGAGTGGGAGAAATGACGCGACGGACTCGCCGGCTGGTCGGCCGGCGGGACTCGGCCCGCACCGTCGACGACGCCGGTGTGGGCCGGGGCGGCCCGCCGGCTGTCTCGCCCCAAGCGGCGGCTACCGGCCGGTGGTCGCCCAGGCGGACTCCACGACAGGGGAGGCACCGATGAGCGGCGCCCACCAGGACTCGTTGTCGCGGTACCAGCCGATGGTCGACCGCATCCCGTCTTCGAAGGAGATCTGGGGCCCCCAGCCGAGCTCGCGGCGCAGTTTGGCGGAGTCGAGCAGGTACCGGCGGTCGTGCGAGGGCCGGTCGGGGACGATCGTCTTCAGCGACGGCGGCAGGCCGAGCTCGGCCAGGATCGTGTCGGCGATGGTTTCGATGTCGGCTTCGACACCGCTACCGACGTGGTAGGTCTCGCCGAGGCGCCCCCGGGTGACGACGGCGTCGATGGCGCGGCAGTGGTCGAGGACGTGGAGCCACTCCCGCCGGTTGCGCGTCGAGGCGTAGAGCGGCAGCGCCTCGCCGCGCAGGGCCCGGGAGATGAACAGTGGGATGACCTTCTCCGGAAACTGGTACGGGCCGTAGTTGTTGGAGCAGTTGGTGATGGTGATGGGCACGCCGTAGGTATGGCCATAGGAGCGCACGACATGGTCGCTACCAGCCTTGGCCGCGTTGTACGGGGTGCGCGGCAGATAGGGCGATTCCTCGGTGAACGCACCGGCGTCGTCAAGGCCCATGTCGCCGTAGACCTCACACGTGGAGATCTGGTGAAAGCGGGCGACGCCGACGCTCCGGACGGCCTCCAGCAGCGTCTGCGTGCCCATGACGTTGGTGGCGAAGAACTCCCCCGGGCGGATGATCGCGAGACTGTTGTGCGACTCCGCCGCGAAGTTGACCACGACGTCGACGCGGTGCCTGCGCAGCGCGTCGGTGACCGCGGCCTGGTCGCGGATATCGGCGTGGACGAAGGAGATTTCCGCGGCGACGTCGGCGAGGTTCTCGCGCCGGCCGGCGTAGGTCAGCGCGTCCAGCGCGACGACGGCGTCGTCCGGGTGGGACTGGACCCAGTAACGAATGAAGTTCGAGCCGATGAAGCCGGCCCCTCCGGTTACCAGCAACGTGGTCATCGATGTTGTCCCCTTGTTCTCGGTGTGGTCGGGCGCCCCGCCGCGCGTCGACGCCCGCTCTGGGCGGCGGGCCGGTCCGTCAGCCCGAGGCCGGCTGATCGAGAGCGTCCCCCGCGCCAGCGCCGAGGCGGAAACCCACCCCGCGCACCGTGACGATCCAGGTGTTCGCACCGAGCTTGTTCCGGAGACTGTTCACATGGGTGTCCACGGTACGGCGGGACCAGGTATCGCCCCAGACCTGGCGCATGAGCCTTCTTCTCGGGACGACGGTGTCGGAATGGGAGGCGAGTAGCCAGAGGAGGTCGAACTCCTTCCGCGTCACCTCGACGGGCCGCCCGGCGACACTTACCTCGCGCAGGTTCGCGTCGATGCGCAGTGACCCATGGGATACAATTTTCGCGCTGGGTTCCGGCGGACGCGCGCGCCGCATGACGGCATCCATGCGAGCCAACAGCTCGTGAAATCCATAGGGCTTCACGACATAGTCGTCCGCCCCCGCCTGCAGACCGAGGATGTGGTCGAGCTCTTCGGCCCGGGAACTGACGGCGATCAGCGGGACGTCGCTTTCGCTCCGGATCGCGCGGCAGACCTCCAGGCCGTCCAGATCGGGAAGCTCGAGATCCAACAGAATTATGTCCGTATCAACATGGGAGGCGATGGCGGCGCTCCCGGTGTCGACCGTCTCGACATCGTACCCTTGCCGGCGAAGCCGTTGAGCCAGCGGCACCTTGTCGTCTGGAGCATTCGCCACGACGAGCACGCTGAACTTTGGCGATACCATCCATGTTCCCTTGTCTGTCACTGAGCTCGCAGGTCATGTCGATATTCGCGTGAGGCAGGTCCCGATCTGGTCATGCTGTCATGGCTGACTCAAGGACCGGTGAACAAGCAGGTGGACGGCCTCGGGCCGCCGGCACGGGCGGCCATGCGCTGGGCCGCAGCCGGCACGCCGCCCGGCGAGCCGTCGTCGCGGTGCTGCTTCAGTGGCTGGCGAGGATCTCGTGCTGGATCTGCTTTGCCTCCGACGACGGTTCCAGCCCCAGCTCGTCGTCCAGGATGCGGCAGAGCTTGCGGTACACGGCCAGCGCGTCGCCCCTGCGACCCGAGCGCTGCAGCGCCTGCATCAGCCGAATGTAGAACAGCTCGTGCAGGTAATGCGTATCCACCAGCGAGCGAAGTTCGGCCACGATCTCGCGGTGCCGGTTGTTCGCCAGGTCCGCGTCGATGCGCAGCGACACCGCCTCCAGGCGCTGCTCTTCCAGGTAGAGGGACAGCCCGTGCAGATAAGGCCCGGTCGAGATATCCGCGGGGACGGGCCCGCGCCACAGGTCCAGTGACTCGCGCAGGAGATCGGAGGCGCGTGCGAAGTCGCCGCCGTGCAGCGCGGAGCGGCCGCGTCTCACGAGGTCCTGGAAACGGAAGACGTCCACGTTCTCTCGGGGTATCTGCAGGATGTAGCCACCCGACCGGGTCGCCAGGAGCTCGGCGCCGTGTGCTGGCTTGAGACTGTTGGAGAAGAGCTTGCGCAGCTGGTATACGTATGTCTGTACGACGGTCTTCACGGTGCTCGGTGGGCCGTCGGGCCAGAGCTCGTCGATCAGCTGCTCGATACTCACCATCGAGTTGGCGTTGGCGGCCAGCGTCGCGAGGACCTGCTGGAGCTTGGTCGCTGTTATGATGAGTGCGATCTCGCCGTCCGCCGAACCGAGGAAAAGACTGATCTCAAGCGGCCCCAGAAAGTTGACACATACCTGGCTGTTGGCCATGAGCGGTCTCCATCCACACTAGCGCCTGCTGAACAATGGCCACCAGCTTGGAGAGGGGGACGGCCGAATCCGGCGGCCAGGAACGGCTCGCCAGATTACCTGTGCGGCGCTCATGGTTATCCTCGGGTCAATGGGGCGCCCACAAGAGCCGCGGCGAGGCAGGGGATCATGACCGGTCGGAGTGGATTTCTTCAGAATCTCGACAGAAGAATCCATGGTCGTTTCCATCACGTTCCCTCCACCGGAGAGGTAGCTCGGCCATGCCGAGATCGACCATTGCGCGAGAAATAGTTGCACGTAGAACTAGGTCAAGTGTCGCGCGGAGCGCGCGTGCACAGTACGGGTTGTACTGTAGTCGCTCTGTTCCTAATTGTAAGTAGCCTAACACGGAAGTGTCAGGGTGATCCGGTCGTGATGTAGGACACAGGCCGGTACTCACGGTTGCGGCCGATATCTTTCCGAAATACGGGCGTCATCGCAGGTCGCAGCCGTATTGGTGCATGATCGCGATTTTTGCGGGCGGGAATCCAGCCGAGCCATGATCGAGAGATTCGGCCCGCCGACGATAGGGATCGTCAGCAAGTCGATCTCTGAATAGCTGCCGATCCGTCTACGGACGTCGTCGCCTGAAGGCCGCGGCCGTCGCGCGCCGCGGGAATCGGTGGGGCCACGGAACGCGATCACCACGAGGCGGCGCGACGCCGACCGCCGCCGCGCGGCACGCGACGGCTCTACTCGGCCTCGTCGGCGAGGAACCCGCCCTCAGCGGCTTCGTCCATGAAGCCTGGCCCGCTGGTCCGGTATCGGACCAGGGCGTAGAGCAGGCCAGCGATGCTCGTCCCTGCTACGAGCTCCCGCCTGGCGATCAGGTCGGGGACGTCGACGAGCGGTATCCACTCGATCTTCTCCGCCTCCCACTCGTCGGCCGGTGCGCCGACGGGGGTGGCGCCGGCCGCGATGCCGACGTGGAGCTCGGAGTCGATGATGCCGTTGCTGGGCTGGGTGTAGAGGAGCGGGCGCATGGGCCCGGGGCGCCACCCGGTCTCCTCGAGGACCTCGCGAGCGGCGGCCTCCATCGGCGTCTCACCGCTCTCGATCTTGCCTCCCGGGATCTCCCAGCCCCACTGGTCCGTGATGAACCGATGCCGCCAGATCATCAGCACGCGTTGCCGGTCGTCGATCACCACGGCACTCGCGCCGGGTGGCGTACGGATGAGCCGGTGCTGGAGGCGACGTCCTCCGGTGATCTCCACATCCGCCATCCGGATGTCCAGATATGGAGGATCGGTGAAAAGCGGCTCCTCTTTATGGACTATCCAGCGCATGTGTCCATCCCTGATCGGCCGGCGGCGCCTGCGTGCCCCTGATGGCTTCTAGCGCCCTACCGCGGTCTCCAGGCCGGCGCTCGTGAGCTCGGCCGTGACCCGTCGCGGGTCCGGCATCCCGGCCATCTCCCGGCCGAGCTCCCGCGCCGCCTCACGATAGGTGGGATTCGAGAGCAATGTCTCCACCGTGTCACGCAGCGTGCTGGGATCGTCCTGCGTCGAGACCTGGTCGAGGACGAGGCCGGCGCCGACGTCCTGCAGCCGTTGCCCCGCGTCGAAGGCGTCGGCGATTTGGGGCAGGACGAGCTGAGGCAGGCCGGCCGCGGTGGCGGTCATGGTCGTACCCGCGCCGCCGTGATGGACGACGGCGTCGCAGGTGTCCAGGAACAGATGCAGCGGCGTCGGGTCGACGACCTGGACCCGCGGCGGCAGCGGGTGAAGGACGTCGCGGAACACGGGGTCGACGGTAATGATCACTTCGAGAGCCGGGAGCTCGTCGAGAGCCCACAACAGCAGGCGCACGAAGGCGGCTCCGTTGAGGGAGAGGGTGAGATTGCCGAGCGAGACGACCACCCGCCGGCCGGCCTCGCGGCGACGGCCCCGTCTGACCCAATCCGGCAGGACCGCGGTGCCGTTGAACGGCACATAGCGGATCGGCGTGCCCGCCGCGGCGGCGCGCATCTGGAGCGACGGCGGGCAGGGATCGAGCTTGTGCACCGGGCTGGGCAGCGCCGGCAGTCCCGACTCGGCCGCCAGATCGGCGAGCTCGACACGGGCGTCGCGCAGCGCCAGGTCCGAGATGCCGTCGACGCCCCAGCGGTGGTGGACGACCGGCCGGTCGAGGATGCCGCCCACGAGCAGCGACGTGAACTCCAGCTGCTCCGCGATGATCAGGTCGGGCCGCAGGTCCCGCGCGAGGCCCAGGTAGGCGGGCAGCATCGTGCGCGCGTGGTTCATCCAGACCCGGCCGAAGAATCCCATCTGCTCCGCGGGGGGCCGGGGCCACGCCTCGAGCGGCCGCTTGCCGTCCGGCAGCTTGGCGCGCAGATAGGCGATGATGTCGAACCGCTCACCCACGCTCGCGGCGACCAGGCCGGCGGAGCGCGCCGTCGGCACGACGTCGGGCTGCCCGGCGACGATCACCTCATGGCCGGCGGCCCGCAGTCCCCAGGCCAACGGCACCAGAGACGTGAAGTGAGTGGGAACGGGCGTGGTCATCATCAGTACGCGCATGCTGGGACCTGCCAATCGGGGTCGATCATGCCCGTGGTGCGTGCGTGGCCGCCGTCATGCCCGGCCCGGCGGGGTGGCCACGGTGGCCGGCTCACTGTCCGGGGCCGGCTCGCCGCCCTCCCGCGCGGACTCGAGCAGGTCCGCCAACGACTCCTCCAGGCTTATGGCGGGCCGCCAGGCGAGCAGCCGCTGTGCTCGCGACACGTCCAGCTGCTGCCAGCCAAGATCGGCACGGCCGGTCCGGTCCGGCCCCGGCGACTGCTGTTCGACGAGCCGCACCGGCCGCCCCGACAGCGAGATCAGCGTCTCGACCAGCCGGCGTACGGGCACGGCCTCGCCCCGAGCGATGTTGATGATGTGCCCGGTGACGTCGCGGGTGGGATCCGCCGCGGCGACCACGGCGGCGGCGACGTCCCGGACGTCCACGAAGTCACGCCAGTCCCGCAGCGGGGCGAGCGACAGCTCGACCGGCTCCCCCAGACGCTCCGGGGCCGCCGGGGGACTGGTGAGACGGTGCGCGACGGCGCCGACCAGACTCACCCGGGGGGCACCGGGCCCGATCACGTTGGCGACCCGCAGGACCACGGCCTGGACCTCCTTGGCGCGGGCAGCGCGCAGCACGGCTCTCGTCCCGGCGAGCTTGGTGCTTCCGTACACCGAGCGAGGAGACGGCGTCTCGTCCTCGGTGGTGCTCGTGCCAGGTGTGCTCGGACCGAGCTCATGAGCACTGCCCATCTGGATGAGGCGGGCCGTGCCGGGCCCCGCGGCGATCGCGCGGACCAGATGGTCGACGAAGTGCGTGTGCAGTGCCCACATCCGATCCTCGGCGGCGCGCGTGCTGCGCCACACCACACCCGCCGCGTTCACCACCACGTCCGGCGAGGTCGCGAGAAGCAACCGGTCGAACTCGTCGCGAGCCGCGTCGAGATCGAGGCGAACGGCTGACAGGCCCGCGTCAGGAGGCCCGGGCCACCCTCCTCGCCTGGAGACGCAGACAACGCCGTAGCCGGCCGCGCGGAACGCGGAGCACACATGCCAGCCGAGGAATCCGGTGCCACCCAGAACCATGACGCGCCGGGTCATGCGCGCCCCTTCCGAAAGGCCTCGCGCCTCTCGGTCCGCGCGCGTGTGGTGACGGCCCAGCGGGAGACATGGTGCCGCGACGGGAACCTCTTCATGGAAATCTCCTCGTTGTCCAGCCAGCTGACTCGCTGCGCCGTCGTGGACGGACCGCGGGGAACGGCCAGCGCTCAGTGGGTGAGCACCCGCTCCAGCTGTTCGAGCCGCCCGACCACCCCGGCTGGTGCGGGCAAGGAGGCGATCTGCCTGGCGAGAATCCGCGAGCGGTCCTCGTACGCCGGGTTGGCGAACAGCTCCCGATAAGCCCGCACGACCTGCTCGGCTGAATCCTGGCCGGGTTCGAGCATGATGCCGGCACCGAAATCGGCGACGGGCTGGGCCACGACCCTCAGGTAGGCGTCACCCGGCACGATGAGCTGGCGTACCCCCGCGTTGAGGGCGGTCATGGAGGTGACCCCGCCGCCGTGGTGAATCATCACGTCGCAGGTCGGCGCCACGACGTCCAGCGGGATCCAGCCGACGCGGACGTCGCCGAGCGCCGCACGCAGCCCCTCGGCGACGCCGTCCGGGGCCGCCACGAGGACCTCCACGTTCAGCGTGGAAAGCGCCTCGCTCAGGCGGCGCAGGGACTCCAGCTTGTCCGGCATGAACGACCGTGTGCCGCCCGTGACGAGCGCCCTGCCGGCCGCGGTGCCCCGGTCGTACATCCACGGTTCGAGGCGCCGCTGCTGGTTGCCGGGGATCCACCGCATCGGCTGTGCCCCTGGTGCGGGTTCGGCCCGCAGCCCCGGCGGGCAGATGTCGACGAACAGATCCGGGACCGGCAGACCGTCCAGCCCCAGCTTCGACAGCCTCGGCGCGAGGATCTCGATCGCGCCGTCGTCCATCAGCGTGGTGTCGACGGTGTCCCAGGCGTGCCGGACATAGGGAACGCCGAGCTGCGTGGCGGCCAGGCCGGCGCCGTAACACGCCGACCCGCCGACGACCAGATCCGGCCGCCAGTCACGGACCAGGGTGGAAAGACCGTCCATGCCTGCCTCGGCGAGCCGCGCGAAGGCGCGCCCGACATGCAGCATGACCGACCGGGGGTCATCCGGTACCGCGGCCGCTCTGCCGGTGGCGTCGCTGAAGATGAAATCCCGAATCGAGGCGGGCGTGATGCCGACCGGTGGAATCCCGTTGCCGGCTATCGCAGGCACCAGCTCCTCGCTGGCGGCCATGAAAACCTGGTGCCCGGCATTGCGTGCGGCCGTCGCCAGTGGAGTGAGAGCGAAAACGGTTGCTGGGCTGCCAGCGGTGACGAAGAGAATTCTCATAGCCCTACCGGCTCCTCTGCCCGCCTCCGGATAGTCAGGACCAGCTTGCGCGCCTGCGCGCCGCGCTCTCAAGCGCGCCGCCGGTAGATCCCCGTGAAGTTTCGTCAGAGGACTGTCAACTGCCGCGCCGCGCCCGAGCTGACCGCGCGTCCAGGCCGAGATCCGGGCAGCGGGTGGGGTAGGCGCCACCCGCTTCACCCGCTCGGGACGGGGGCTGGCTGGGGAAATCCCCCCAGCGGAGGACGGCTGTTAGCCGGGTCCCCCGGGCGCCCGTCCCTCTAGCGTGATCTTTCGTAGGCACGGGCGACGGAGGGCGGCTGGGTGATCGAGGCTCGGGATCTGACCAAGCGGTCTGGACCGAGGGTCGTGGTCGACGCGCTCACCTTCGACGTGCGGCCTGGCAGCGTCACCGGCTTCCTCGGACCCAACGGGGTGAGCAAGTCGACCACGATGCGGATGATCATCGGGCTCGATCGGCCCGACGGCGGCCAGGCGGTGGTCGGCGGCCGTCGCTACCGCGAGCTGCACTGGCCGTTGCGCGAGGTCGGCGCGCTGCTCGAGGCCAGGTCGTTCCATCCCGGCCGGAGCGCACGCGGCCACCTCGCCGCGCTGGCCGCCAGCGACGCGATTCCGCGGGCCAGGGTCGACGAGGTGCTCGACCTGGTGGGCCTGGCGAGCGCTGCGGGGACGCGGGCCGGGCGGTTCTCCCTGGGGATGGGGCAGCGCCTGGGGGTCGCCGTGGCGCTGCCGACTCGGCGGCTCACCGGGTATCCCCACAGACCGATGACGGCGACAAGTTCGACTTCGCGCGGCCCGTCCGGACGATGTTCCGGGGCGCCGTGACGATCGAGGGGAGGTGTAGCAACGGGTGTAGCAACAGCCGCGGCCAACCACGAACGTCGGCGGCCGTCTACGGCCGAAAACGCCCGTCTACGGACGCCGATTTGGCGGTCGGTTCGGCCTGAAAAGCGGAAGGTCGGCGGTTCGACCCCGCCCCTGACCACCACCTCTGACCTGGGGCTTTACCTCGCAGTAGAGCTCGTTTAGAGTGTTTTGTAGATCGTTATGTAGCAACGGGTGTAGCAACGCCGACCGCAGGCGGGCGGCGGACGGTCACCCTCACACCAGCGCTGACCTGCACAGACACCTCCGGCAGACCGTCCGCTTCGGGACAAGACAGTCGAGCCGGATCTCGCCGGCCGCGGTCGTCGCACCGCCCGTGCCCGAGGTAGCGCAAACACCCTGGTCAAGCCTCTGCCCCAAGATGCCGATCCAGCCCCGTCTTCAGGCGAACCGACCGATCAGACCCCTGGACCTGTGGTTTCGCATTCACGGCCCAGCGCGCCACACGCCTCGTCGGCGATCGCACGCTGTTGCTACACCGGTAGCTACAGAACACACGCCGACATCCGCGAAACGTGCCGGCGTAGCCGTCTGACCTGCCTCGATCCGCGGAGCGAACCAGCGGACCGTCCGTTTCAACAGCGGACGGTCTTGAGGCGCCCGGCAGGCCATGAGCCGATCAGCTGGGCGCGGTGACGTGGACAGGCTCCGCAAAACGGCAGTACATGACTGTGACGCCCGACTCTGTCGGTGGCCCGCGACATCATTCACCGTGGCGGAAGATGTACGCATCGCCCATGGCCTGGGCGAAGGGGGAGAGCGGGTGGCGGACGATGAGCTTTTTCGGCGCTGGCAGGTAGCTCGGCTCACCGAGCCGCTATACCGCCTCCAGATCCGGTCGGCGACCAAGGCTGACTTCAACCACGAACGATACGACCTGATCCAACTGGCGCTGCGAGCGATCGACTACGTCGTGACCCGTCAGGCGAGCATGGACGGCACGGTGACGCCGGACGAGCTGGTCGCGCACCTCGCCGTCCTCGCGCGGCGTCTCACTCCCGGACGACCCCGACCGGCCCTGGGCTCGGGTGGCACGGCTGACCCTGGCCAACCTGCTGAACGACGGCCGTCCCCTACGCGCGGAGTGGGGCGAGCTTGCCGACCACGACGAGTGGCCTGCGCGCCGTTTCTACAGTTTTCGCCTGCTGCGGCTGCTCGACGTCGGCGACGCACCGCAGCTGTCCGCGACCGACGAGGCGGTGATGCTCTACCTGCAGGCGCTCGACGTCGGCTCAGACCTAAATCCGCCAGTAGTGACGGGTTGCATGATCAGATCTCGGCGGTCTTCTCTTTTCGGGATTGTTGATGTTCTTTCCGTCGGGTGGGTAGCGCGGCGGCCCGGCTGTCGTGCCGGGTGGGCGGCTGGTCCACGGCCCAGGGTCGTGCTGGTGTGTGGGAGCGGGCTGGTCAGATGGCCGCGGGCAGGGCGCGTAGGCGTTGCAGTGCGGTGGTGAGGTGCTGGTCGCGGCCGGGTGGCAGGCGCAGGGTCAGCTGGCCTGCGTGGCGGGTGACCCGGCCGGGGATGGTGATCAGTTCGTGGCGGAGCCGGTCGCCGTGCGCGCGTCCCGCGCGCTGGTCGAACCCGGTCAGGGTCTGTAGCAGGGTGGACAGCCAGCCGGCGAGGATCGTCGCCCACATCCAGACGTGGTTGACCGTCGGGTCGGCGGATGGCAGGTGGCGCAGTCCGGCGCCGAGTTTGTGGTCCTTGATCTGGGTTTCGATGTCGGCGCGGCCGCGGAACCAGTGCTCGAGGGCGACGATGTCGGGCCCGTCGTTGGCGGGGATGTTGGTGACGATGAAGCTGACCGCCCGGGCATGGTCGGCGATCCCGTCCAACGCGAGGGTGAGCTGGGCTTTGGGGATGGTGCGCCGCCGCCGCGCGCGGGGGTCGGTGGAGATCTCGCCGGCGGGACCCGCACCCGGCGGATGATCGTGTAGGTGCCGGGTGGCCAGCCGGCCGGGGCGTGGTCGCTGGTGGCGACCTGGGCGCCGGTCATGTCCCGGGCGTCGGTCCAGGCGTTCTCCTCGACGCCGGCGTAGGCGCGCCAGAGCGCACTGTTGCGCGGGGCGGCGATCGCGAAGTCGACGCCGGCCGCCACGGCGGCGCGGGCGAGGTCGCCGGTGAAGAACCCCGAGTCCGCGCGCAGCAGCGGCGGCGGGCAGACCGCGGCCCGTTGAGGGCACGCGCAGCGGGAGCCCCTGTGCCCTGCGCAGCGCCGACGTCGCCCGGCTGACCGCCCTGACCGCGACGGCCGTAGGGGCCGCAGCGGCCCACGGCTCGTCAGGGTGTGATCGCGAACGCTCGGGCGGGGAAGCCGGAGCCCTTCTCGGCCTTGGGGAACGACGCCACTATGACAGCGCCCGCCGGTGCCACGTCGTCGAGGTTGGCCATCAGCTCGATCTGGTACTTGTCCTGCTGGAGCAGGAACGCCTCGGCCGGCCAGCGCAGCCCGGCGACGACGCGGCCCGCGTCGGTGTCGGTGGTCTCGTGCCCGCAGGCCGTGATGGAGCGCTCCTCGCAGAGGAACCGCAGCGCGGGCACGCTCCAGGCCGGCCAGTGCCCGACTCCGTCGGAGTCCCTGTTGGCCATCGCGACCGGGTCGGGCCACCGCTTCGACCAGTCGGTCCGCAACGCCGCGAAGGCTCCCCGGGGCACCCGGCCGTGCCGGTCCTCCCACGCCAGGATGTCCTCGACGCCCAGCTCGTAGTCCGGGTCGGCGCGGCCTTGTTCACTGATGTCGAAGACGACGAGCGGGAGAATCATCTCGGCGACCGGGATCTCATCGAGATACCGGCCCCCTTTGACGAAGTGCACCGGCGGGTCGACATGGGTGCCCCACTGCCCGACGTGGCAGTACAGGTGGGCGAGGAACCCGTCGGTGTCGTGGTCGGAGAGGGCTACCCGTTTCTCGTCCGGCAGGCCCGCCGGATGCGGGATACCGGGACTGAAGGGCTGTGTCAGGTCGACGAATCGCGCGGCCCGAAGCTCGGTCAGCAGGTTCCACAGTCGGTGGTCGGTATTCATCGGCGAACCTCCCGGTGCGGTTGGCGGCGGCTCACTCACGGCGGCGCTCGGCGGCCTCGCCCGCGCCCTAAACTGCGGAAGTGCGGGGAACGCAGGGCGACAGAACGCAGGGCGGCAATGAGCCCGACGGGACCGCGACGAGCGGCCCGGGACTCCACAGCGGAGAGTCGGACCGCAGGCGGATCATCGAGCTGGAACGGGTCGCCGCGCTCGGCTGGCGGGCGGTCGACGAGCAGTGGATGGGGAACTGGCTGCTGCGGGCCGCCGGCGGCTTCACCGGCCGGGCCAACTCGGCGTTGGTGCTCGGTTCCCCGGACCGGTCCCTGGCGGACGCCGTCGACGCGACCCGGCGGTGGTACGCGCGGCGCGGGCTGCCGGCGACCATCTCACTCCCCTTCCCGCTGTCCGGGCCGGGCGACGACCCGCTCGACCGGCTGCTGGCCGCCGACGGCTGGACGCTGCGCTCCGGGCCGGCGATGGTGCTCACCGCCGCAGCCGGCGACCTCGCGCCCCCGGACGGCGCGGACACGCTGGCCGGACCGCGCGTCAGCGTCAGTGAGACGCCCGACGAGGCGTGGCGGGCGCTCTACCACTACCGCGGCCAGGAGCTCCCGCCGGTGGCCGCTCGGCTGCTGGTGTCCGCCCCCTGGCAGCGGTTCGTGTCGCTGCGTACCCCGGACGGCGCGACGGTGGCGATCGGCCGGCTCGCGGTGGCGGACGGCTGGGCCGGCGTGACCGCGATGGAGGTGGCGCCGGACCATCGTCGGCGCGGCTACGGGACGCGGGTCCTGCACGCGCTCGGCGGCCTGGCGCGGCAGCGGGGCGCGGGCCGCCTCTACCTGCAGGTGGACGAGGACAACACGGCCGCGCGTGCGCTCTACCAGCGGTCCGGCTTCACCCCGTCGCATCTGTACCACTACCGGATCGCGCCGGCGCGCTGACGCGCGTGCGGGTGCGCCACGCCCGCGCGCCACGCCCGCGCGCAGGGCCACGACCCGACGAACCAGACCACGACGGGCCAGGACGCGACAGGCAAGGACGTGACAGGTCCGCCTGGGTCAGGCACCCGCGGGTCGACGCCCGGCTCATGTGACGGCGCCGATCCGCAGCCGCAGGGCCGCGTGCGCCTCGTCGAGCGCGGCGGTCACCTCGTCGGCGGTGTCCGCGACCGCGACCGCGTAGGCCACCCGTGCCTCCATGTGGCCGTTGCGCGGTAGCGAGACGACGTCCCCGGCGCTGACCAGCGGCGCGCACAGGTCGACCTCGGGAGGCAGCGCCGCCTGGTCGAACCCCACCGACTCGATGACGCAGCCGTCCTGAGGCGGGTAGAAGAAGCGGACCGCCGCGACGCGCGCCCTGGTCGCGACGAGCTGCGGTGCCTCGCCACGCGCCACGGTTGCGGCGGCCAGCGCCGGGTCGATGCCGGTCGCGAGGAAGCCCAGGTAGGGAATGAGGTCGCCGCCGAGCCGCCCGTTGACCTCGATCGTCCGCAGCCCGGCCTCGGTCACCTTCAGTTCGGTGTGCGTCCAGCCGTCGGTGTAACCGAGCGCGGCGTGGATCTCGGTCAGCATCCGGGCGAGCTCCGGGTCGGTCAGCAGCGGGTCCGCGCCGTCGACGCGGTGGCCGGTCTCCTCGAACAGCGGCGGGAACCCGACCTCCTTACGGGCGACGAAGACCGGGATGACGGTGCCCGCGTGCACCGCCGCGTCGACGCTGATCTCCGGGCCCGCCAGGTACTGCTCGATCAGGACGACGTCGTCGAAGCTCGGCCTGTGGTCGAGCCGGACGCCGCGGGTGACGTCGAACTCGCGGGCAAGCTCGACGTCGTCGTGTACCAGGATCACGCCCTCGCTCGCGGCCGCCGACCGCGGCTTGAGCACCACGGGGTAGCCGATCCGACGGGCCGCCGCCAGCGCCGCGTCCACGTCCCGCACCAGCGCGAACGCCGGCTGCGGGAGGCCAAGGGCCGCCAGCGCCTGCCGGGTGGCGAACTTGTCCCAGCAGCGCAGGACCGCGTCCGGCCGGCTGCCGGGCAGCCCGAGGTCCTCGGCGGCGAGCGCCGCCTGCAGCAGGTGCTCCTCGCCCCAGGTCAACACCGCCGCGACCGCCTCGGCGGCGGCGATCTGGCGGGCGCGGGCGCGGACGCTGTCGGCGTCGAGGCTCTCCAGCACCGAGACGTCGGCCAGGTAGGGCGTCTCCCAGGAGGGCGGCGTGCCGCTGATCAGGTGTACGCGGTACTCGTCGGCGAGCGAGCGCAGCAGTTGTTCCCGGTAGGCACGGCCACCCGCGTGTATGAGGATCAGCAGCGGGCGGGATTCGGGCACGGTCATCCCGGGAGGCCCTCCGTTCGGGGAGACGAGCACGGGCGGGACAAGCGGGGGCGGGTCCGTCGCGGTCAGGAGCCGTCGATCGTGACGGTGAACCTGGCGCGGACCTCGGCGAGCGCGCGCTCCAGGGCGGCGCGGTCGTCCGCTGCCAGCAGGGCGTAGCCATACCGGTCGACCGACGAGGTGGCGGCGGCGACGGTGGCGCCCACGGCGACCCAGTACCCGGCGTCGACGACGGCCGGCAGCGCCGTCACCTGGGCGAGGTCGGTGAGCGCGGTGACCGTGCCGGGCGGGGCGATCGGCAGGTAGCTCGCGGCCTGCCGCGGCCGGCCGACCGGCGGCGCCGGCAGGTCGCGGCCGAGCGCGGCGGCGACGGCCGCCTCGAACCAGTCGACGCCGTAGGCGAGGCCGAGCAGGTTCATCAGGAAGTCGCCGGGGGTGCGGACCGCCACCTCCATCACCCGCGGCCCGTCCGGCGAGCGGCGGAACTCCAGGTGCACGAGGCCGGTCCGCAGGCCGAGGGCCTCGACGACCGCCGCTCCCAGGTCGTCGGCCTCGGCCTGGGCCGCCGGGTCGACGGCGGCGGGCAGCCGGTGGGCGACCTCGACGAACCGCGGCGGCCCGGTCGTCTCCTTCTCGGTGAGGTTCGACAGCCAGATCTTGCCCTCCTGCAGGAGGGCCTCCCAGCTGAACTCCGGGCCGCTGACGGCCCGCTCGACCAGCAGCCGGCCCTGATCCGCCCGCCGGACGGCGACCCGCTCGAACGCGGCGGCGTCGGCGACCAGCTCGACGCCGTCGCTGCCCGCGGAGGACAGCGGCTTGACGACGACAGGGAAACGCTCGGCCGCCCAGTCGGCGGCGTCGGCCAGCCGGCCGGCGAGGAGGAAGTCGGGCTGGCCGATCCCGGCCGCGGCGAACCGGGCCCGCTGCAGAGCCTTGTTCCGTGAGACCACGGCCGCGCGCAGCCCGGGGCCGGGCAGCCCGAGCTCGTCGCAGACCAGCGCCGCCGCCATGACCTGCGGCTCGCTGAAGGCGACGACCCCGTCGGGCCGGTGCGCCGCGACGGCCGAGTGCGCCGCCCAGGCCCAGTCCTCGTCGCTGATCCCTGGGGTGATCGTGAGCTCGTCGACGAGCGGTCTGATCGCCTCGGCGTTCGCCGCCAGCTCCACCGCGTGTACCCGGACCCCGAGCCGGCGGGCGGCGGCCAGATAGGGCCGGCCCATCCGTCCGACCCCGACCAGCAGCAACGTCTGCATGCGTTCCCGTCCCTAGAGTCCGCCGGGGACGGCGACGACCCCGGTCTCGGTCTTCGTCCCCTCGCCGGGCGCCGGCTGCGCCGTCGGCTCGCCGGACGGCTCCGCGATCCCCTGGGCGACCAGCACGACGGCGAGGGACGCCAGCGCGAACACCGCGGCGAGCCCCAGCCAGCCGGCGGTGCCGTTGCGCAGTACGGCCCAGGTGAGCAGGACCGGCCCGGCGGCTGTCGCCGCGCTCGGCCCGATCTCGTAGACGGCCACGTAGGAGGCGCGCCGCTGCGGCGGGGCCAGCGCGAACGCGAGCCGCCAGCCGCCGGCCATCTGCCAGATCTCGCCGAGGGTGAGCGTGGCCGCGGCGGCGGCCATCAACAGGCTCGCGCCGACCGCCCCGGCGTGCGCGGCCGCGGCGGCGAGCAGGCAGGTCACCGCGAGACAGGCGCCGGAGCGCCGCTGCCGGCGCGCCGCCGCGCGCACGGTCTCCAGCCGGCCGCCGAGCGGCACCTGCAATGTGATCGCCAGAAGCGTGTTGATGACGACGACGGTCCCGACGACGAAGACGGGCGCGTCGGTGTGGTCGGCGATCCACAGCGGCAGCCCGACGCTGAGCAGCGCGGTGTGCGTGAACAGCACCCCGTTGATGGTGGCCAGCGCGAGGAACCGGGGCGTCAGCACCCGCGCCCGGCCCGTCCGGTCGCGCCTTCCCCCGGCCGAGCCGGACGACGGGCGGGCCGGCGTCACCGGCAGCCGGGACAGCAGCGCGGCGGTGGCGAAGAAGGTCGCCGCGTCGGCGAACACCAGCGCGGCGAAGACCGCCTTGCTCCCGGTGGCGACCGCGCCGGTCGCGAGCACCGCGCCGATCGCGAAGCCGGTGTTGCGCACGGTCGCGTTGACGCCCATGGTGCGGACCCTGGCCTCATCGGTGACCATCGCCCCGACCAGGCTCTGGGTGATCGGGCCGCCACCGAACTCGGCCGCGCCGATCAGGAACGCGACGACGTAGAACACCCTCGGGTCGTGCGCGAACGGGTAGACGGCGAAGCAGGCGCCGCGGAACACGTAGAGCCCGACAATGGCCCGACGGCCGCCGACCCGGTCGGCCAGCCGACCGATCGGGACGATGCCCAGCACGCCGGCGAGGCCGCCCAGCGACAGCCCGGCGCCGATCTGGACCGTGCTCAGGCCGAGCACCCGGCTGAAGAACAGCGCGGAGCCGGCGAGGAACAGCCCGGTGCCGAGCGCGTCAACGAGGGATCCGAGCACGAGCCTGCGCACGCCACGCTCGGGCGGGAGCCAGGAGTCCAGCCGGGCCAGTGGGTTCATCGGGGTTCCGGATCGTCGGCTAGAGGCTCGCGGGGGTCAGGGGTTCCACGCGCACGGCGGCGAACATGTCGGTCAGGAACTGTTCGAGGACCTCGGTAGTGGCGGGCCCGACGACGCCGGCGAGCGGCACGAGGTGGTCGGCATACGTGATCGCCTGGCTGACCGGCTCGTCCTCGGGACGGGCCACCCAGCGGTGCACCAGCGGGTCCTTCTCGAAGCGCGCCGTGCCGGTGAGCCGGCAGTGTGTCGAGCCGAGGGTGTGGCCGGGCACGACGAACCAGCCATACCGCTCGTCGGGACCAGGCGTCCGGGGCACCGGCCGCTCACCGGCCGAACCACCGACCAGCAGCCGCAGCTCGACGGCCGGCATCCGGATGCCGGTGGCGAGCTCGAAGGCGTCCACGACGTCGGCACCGCCGAACCGCGCGCCGACCTCCAGGAAGACCAGGCCGTCCGCCGCCTGGATCGCCTCCAGGTGGAACGAGCCGTCGACGATGCCCACCGCGTGCAGGCAGGCCACCGACCAGTCGACGAGGGCCCGGTCGGTGTCGATCTGCACCGAGCCGAGCGGGGCGCCGTCGACCGCATAGGCGAGGCAGGTGCCGACGTACCTGCTGGCCTGGACGGCGACCGGCTCCCCGGCGGACAGGATGCCGTCGACGTGGATGATCGGGCCCTCGACGAACTCCTCGACCTCGAAGCCAGCGGCGTCCGCGACCGACAGGGACGCGCCGGCGTACGCCAGCGCGTCGACGAGGGTGGGAAACTCGCGGACGCCCTCGCTGGAGGCTGCCGCGAGCGGCTTGAGGATCGTGCGCCCCGTCCAGGGCGCGCCCCCGTCGCGCAGCGCGACGGGCAGGGGCAGGAAGCGCGGCACCCGCAGCCCGGCGGCGGCCACGGCGGACTTCATCACGACCTTGTCCCGGGCCGGCAGCACGTCGCTCTCCCGGGGCCCGGGAACCCCCAGGACCTCGCGCACCCGGCCGGCAGCCAGCAGGTCGTACTCGGAGAACGACAGGACCAGATCGGGCGCTGGCTCGCCGGCGACGGCGGCGAGCACCTCGGCGGCGGTGTCACCGGTACCCGGGCGGCGCAGGAACCGGGCGCGCACGCCCGTCGGCAGGATTCCCCAGCGGTCCGGGGCGCTGACATAGGTGACGTCATGCGCCTCGTGATCGATGTTCTCGGCGTAGCGCATGAACGAGTCCGGGACTCGGTGGAGAACGAGGATGCGCACGGACGTCCCTTCGTCGGTCCACGCCCACGGCCGGGCGTACGGGCGGGTGGGCAGCAGCGGCACGGGCGAGGTGGCGGCCACGCCCAGGCGGGTCAGCGCAGGCCGAGCCCCGCCTCCAGCAGCCCGAGCGGCGGGCTGCCAAGCGCGAGCAGCTCCCGGTGCAGCCGGCCGAGGGTGAAGTCCGCGCCCCAGTTGGCGCGGGCCTTCGCGGCGACGTCACGGATCGCGAGCTTGCCCCAGGCGTAGCGGCCGTAGTTCGGCTCGAAGAGACCGCGGCGGGCCTCGGAGGCGGCGGTGGGAGTCGACAGCAGCGCGTCGGTCCGGAACAGCTCGGTGGCGTCGTCGAGGGTCATCGACCCGGTGTGCACCCCGATCGCAGCCGACAGCCTGGTGACGCGCACCAGCGCCTCGATGTAGACCCCGATCCGGAACCGCGGGTCGGACTCGCGGAACCCGAGGTCCACGAGCATCTCCTCGGCGTAGTGGGCCCAGCCCTCGACGAACGTCGGGGAGAGCAGGACGCGCCGTTCGGGGGCTTCGACGTGCCGCAGCGAGCGGGCGTGCGCGAAGTGCCCCGGCACGACCTCGTGCGCCGTGATCGACGGGAGCGTGGTCCGGCAGAACACCGACGCCCAGGCCTCCAGGTCCTCGCTGTCCCACGCCGGGTTCGGCGCGGTGATCCAGTACCAGCTTGGGCCGTCCGGCTCGTCGGGCGCCGCCCAGATCATCATCGCCAGCGCCCACTCCCGGGACGCCGGCGGCGGGCCGATCCGCAGCTCGCCGTCCAGGTGCGGGACGAGGTCATGGGCACGGCAGTACGCGGTCAGCTCGTCGACCAGCTCCGCGGTCCACTTCGACAGGTCGTCGTACTGTGTCGCGCAGTCGCGCTGCAGGCCGGCGACGACCTCGTGCACGGGGGCGCGCGGGTCGAGCTGCGCGCAGGCGGCGGTGAGCTCGCCGCGCAGCCGCGCCCGCTCCTGGTCCGCCGCGGCCGCCAGCTCGCCGAGGTCGGGAGCCAGCGCCTCACCGGCGCCCATCGCCGCGGCGAGCGCCGTCGGCCCGAGCGCCGGGTCGGGGTCGCCGTCCCGGGCGCATCGCCGCAGGTGTGCCTCGAACCGGCCGAGGGCGGCGAGGGCGGCGGCCTCGGTGGCGTCGCCGTCGCTCAGCTCGGCGCCGAGGCCGCGGGCGACCGGGAGCAGCGCCGCCGCGACCGGGGCCGGCACCGCGTCGAGCGTCGCCACGGCCGCGTCGATGGCGTCCGGCCACGCCGCCAGGTGCCGGCGGCGCGCCTCGCGCCGCTCGGGCAGCGGCGCGTACGGCCGGTCGTAGCAGCTGACGTCCAGGTTGTTGATGTGCAGGATCGGGTTGACGTGGTGGGTGCGCAGCTCGCCGAACCGGGACCGGGCCGCGTCCTCGAAGGCGACGAGATGCGCCTCGAGAAGCGGGTCGGGACGCCGCGCCCCGGCGCCGACCCGGGCCAGCGCGGCAGCGACGCCGGCATCGGTCAGATCCTGGGCCTGGCCGTCGTACTCGTGGCGGCCGCACTCCTCCCGGACCGACGCGACCTGCAGGTCACAGACGGCCCGCAACCGGTCGTCGAGCACACGCAACCGCCTTCCACCGACCGGCCCGCGTACCCGTCTGGACGCGCGGACGGGCGTCTTCGCCACGGGGAGTCAGGGCACATCCTCATACACGGACATTTCGCGGGAGTTAATCGCCTCGCTCAGCTCGTCGTCGCGGGCTGCGCGCCGGCGTCCTCGCGGATCATCGCGGCGCCCTTCTCGGCGATCATCAGCGTGGCCGCGTTCGTGTTGCCGGAGACCATCGTCGGCATGACCGAGGCGTCGACGACCCGCACGCCGGCGAGCCCGCGGACCCGTAGCCGGGGGTCGACCACCGCCAGCTCGTCCTCGCCCATCCGACAGGTGCCGACCGGGTGGTAGGAGGTGTCACCGAAGGCGCGCGCGTACGCCAGCAGCTCCTCGTCGCCGCGGGCCGCCGTCCCCGGGACGAGCTCCTCCCCGCGGTACGGGTCCAGCGCCGGCCCCTCGACGAGCGCCCTCGCGATGCGGATCCCCGCGACCAACCGCTCGCGGTCGGCCCGTGCCGCGAGGAACCGGGGCCGCAGCGCCGGCGGCGCGAGCCCGTCCGCCGAGCGGATGTGGATCGACCCGGCCGACTGGGGCCGCAGCGGGTACAGGCCGAGCGTCATCCCCGGTTTCGTGTCCAGCCGCCGGCTCGACGCGCCGCCGTAGCTCGCCGGCGAGAAGTGGAACTGGATGTCCGGCCGGGTCTCGGCGGGCGACGAGCGCACGAACCCGAAGCCGAGCGCGATCGGCATGCTCAGCGCACCGGTCCGGCCGACGGCGTAGCGGGCGGCCTCGGCCAGCAGCCGCCGGCCGCGGGTGCGCTCGTTGAAGGTGATCGGCTGCGTCACCCGCCACTTGAGCCGGGCCGCGAAGTGGTCGCGGTAGTTCTCGCCGACCCCGGGCAGCTCATGGTTCACCGCGACGCCCGCGGCACCAAGCGACGCCGGCGCGCCGATCCCGGACAGCTCGAGGATCTGCGGGGACTGCACGGCGCCGGCGCACAGCACGACCTCCCGGTCGGCGGCCACCTGGTGCTCCCGGCCGCGGCTGACGTAGCGCAGTCCGGCGCAGCGCGCCCCGTCGAGCCGCAGACCGGTGACGTGCGCGCCCGAGCGGACCACCAGGTTGGGGCGGCGCCGGGCGGGGCGCAGGTAGTCGACCGCGGCCGCGGAGCGCACGCCGCCGCGATGGGTGAGCTGGTAGTAGCCGAAGCCCTCCTGGTCGCCGCAGTTGTAGTCCGGGTTGGCCGGGTAGCCGGCCTTCGCGGCGGCGGCCAGGAAGGCGTCACACAGCTCGTTGCGCTCCCGGGGCAGCGCCACCGAGGTGGGCCCGTCCTGGCCGCGGCCCGGGAACTCGGGCGCGCTCTCCAGCCGCTGGAAGAAGGGCAGCACCCCGTCCCAGGACCAGCCGGGGCCGGCGATCTTCGCCCAGTCCTCGTCATAGTCCTCCCGGGCGCCGCGCACGAAGATGATGCCGTTGATCCGGTTGGACCCGCCGAGCACCCGGCCGCGCGGGATGACGACGCCGCGCCCGTCGATCGTCGGGTCAGGGTCGGTGCGGAACGACCAGTCGTAGCGCGGGTTGCCGATCATCCAGGCCTCGGCCTGCGGGATCGCGAGCCGTGGGCCGCGCCGCTCGGGGCCCGCCTCCAGCAGTAGCACCCGCACGCCCGGGTCCTCGGACAGCCGGGCCGCGACGACGCAGCCGGCGGCCCCCGCGCCGACGACGACGTAGTCGAAGGTCTCGGCCGCACCGCGCACCCAACGAGCGCTCATCAGGCCACCGCCGCCGTCGGGAGCGCCGTCGCGGGAGTCGACGGCGTGCCGTAGATCGTGGTGCGGTGCATCAGCCGGCGATGATTCATCTCGTCATACGGCGACGCCCGGTGCATCGCGCTGCGGTTGTCCCACAGGATGATGTCCCCCGGCTCCCAGCGATGCCGGTAGGTGAACCGGGGCTGGACGGCGAACTCCTGGACGAAGGTCATCAGCGGGGCGCTCTCGTGCTCCGGCATACCCTCGATCCGCCACGGCACGTTGCCGCCGGCGTACAGCGCGAGCCGCCCGCTGACCTCGTGCGGGCGCACGATCGGGTGCGAGACGTCGACCCATTCCGCCCGCTGGGCGGCCGTCGGGGCCGGCCGGTCCGGATAGTTGTACGGCCGGGACTGCACCCGGCTGATCACCACGCGCAGGCCCTCGAGCCGCTCCCGGGTGACGGCCGGCAGCGCCTCGTAGGCGGCGAACATGTTGGCGAACGAGGTGTCGCCGCCGACGGGCGGAACCTCGATCGCGTACATCATCGACGCGGCCGGCGGCACCGTCAGATAGTGGCCGTCGGTGTGCCAGACCCGGCCGCTGTAGGGCGAGCCGATCGGCTCGCCGTCCCGCAGGATGTTCGACAGCACGAGGATCTCCGGGTGCTCCTGGGCGCCGAACTTCTGGCGGGTGTAGCTGACGACGTCACCGAACCGGCGGCTGAAGGCGATGTGCTGCTCCGGTGTCATCCGCTGGCCGCGGATCAGCAGGATCGTGGTGTCGATCCAGGCCTCGTAGACGCGGTCGAAGTCGCGGGCCGACAGGTCGTTGACGTCGACCCCGCGGACCTCGGTGCCGATGGTGTCGGTGATGGGGACGAGCTCCAGCATGCGAGCACTGCCTCCTCGGTCAGGTGACTCGGCCGGCGCCGGGGGCGCCGGCGGGCGGACGGGCTGGCGACGGACGGGCGCTCACCGGACGACGACTCCGTAGTCCTCGATCCAGTGGTTCATTTCGACGAGCTGGATGAACATCTGGGCGGGGCTCGTCCCCCCGGGCAGCATCGCGGTCTCCCCCTCGGCCGCGGCTCTCCCGATCAGCTCGTTGATCCGCTCGGTGTCGAACATCCAGGCCGTCGGCGAGCCGGGATCGTTGACGACTCGGCTGGCCTCGGCGAGCACCGCCGCGTCGTACTCGGGGTTCTGGACGTGCGGGTACGCGCTCTTCTTGCGGTGCAGGGTCCCGGGCGGCAGCACGTCGGCCATCGCCGCCTTCAGCAGGCCCTTCGCTCCGCCGGTGGACTTCACCGACCACGGGACGTTCCAGACGTACTCGACGAGGCGGTGGTCGCAGAACGGGAACCGCATCTGCAGGCCCTGCGCGGCGCTCATCCGCTCCTTGCGGTCCAGGATCATGGCGAGCGGCCCGGCCATGCCCAGCGTGAGGACCTCACGCATCCGGGCGTCCACCGGGTCCTCCCCCGCAAGCCTCGGCACCTGGGCGACCAGCTGCGCGTACCGGGCCCGGGTGTCCTCGACCGGGTCGACGACGGCGCGCACGTCGGCGGACAGGAAGTCCGACAGCCGGGTGCCGTCGCCGAGCCAGGGAAAGTCCCGCCGGCCCAGCAGGTCCGGCCTGAACAGGTACGGATAGCCGCCGAAGAACTCGTCGGCGGCCTCGCCGGTCAGCGCGACGGCGTGCCCGCCGGTCATCCGCGAGAACAGCAGGTACATCGAGGCGTCGAACTGGCCCCAGCCCGGCAGGCCCCGCGCCAGCCGCGTCGCGGGGATCACCTCGAGCAGGTCCGCCATTGACGCCTCGACCGTGCGGTGCCTGGTGCCGATGAACTCCGCGGCCGCGGCGGCGTACGGCCAGTCGAGGTCGGGCCGCAGCTCGGTCGCGACGAAATGCGCCGGGTCGCTGTCGAACCGCAGGCAGTACGTGTCCAGCCGCAGGTCCGGGTCGGCCTTCTGGAAGGCGCGCGCCGCGAGTGCCGCGACCGCGGTCGAGTCGACGCCGCCGGACAGCATCGCCGCGCACGAGCGCAGGTCGGCGACCTGCTCGGTGACGGCCTCCTCCAGCAGCTCGCGGACATGGCGCGCGGTCTCGTCGAACGACTCGTGGTGCTCGGACGCGGTGAGTCCCCAGTAGCGGCGCTCGGACAGCCCGGCGGCCGAGAAGGTCATGACATGGCCGGGCGGAAGCTCCCGCAGCCCGAGCAACGGGGTCTCACCCGCCTGGGTGAGCCGCGGCTGCAGCAGGATCGGAACGGCCGCGAGGTCGAGACGCGGAGTGAACAGCGGGTTCGCCACGATGGGCCGCGGGGTCGAGCCGAACAGCAGGCCGCCCGGGTGCCGCGCGTAGTACAGCGGGGCGAGGCCCAGCTGGTCGCGGCCCAGCAGGAGCTGGCGGGTGCGGCCGTCCCAGATGGCGAACGCGAACATGCCGCGCAGCCGCTCCGGAAGGCGGTCCGCCCCGTAGGTCAGGTAACAGTCCAGCAGGGCGTCGGCGCCGGACGCGCCGCCCGCGTGGGCGAGGTTGTAGATCTCGCCGACGTACGCGGCGACGACCCGGTCGCCGCCGACGCCGCGGCTCGCCGGCTGCGCCCGCCCGGACGCGGCCTGCGCGGGCCCGAGCTGGCAGGCCAGCGCCGTCCCGTCGGACAGCCAGGTGCCGGCCGGGCCGGGGCCGCGGTCGCGCAGGGTCGCGATCATGGCGGCCAGGACCTCCGCCTCGTTCCGCAGGTCCCGGGTGAAGTCGACCCAGCCCACCAGGCCACTCATGGAAGAGGCCTCCCCTCGTCAGTCACGTCCGCGCGTTCGTGTGATGGCGGCGGCCCGGCCGCCGGTGGGCACCGCGTTCCCGGTGAGCACCGCGCGCAGGCGCTCCAGCGCACGGGCCATGACCTTCTCCTCGTGCACCAGCGCGAGGCGCAGGTGGCCGGCGCCCGGGTTCACTCCGCCGTCCTCGACCGCGAGATAGCGGCCTGGCATGGCCCGCAGCGCGGCGTCCTGCCACAGCCGGCGCGCCGCGTCCTCGTCGTCCGCGACCGGCAGCCACAGGAAGAAGCCGGCCGCGGCCCGCCGGTAGCCGGGCAGATCGCCGACGAGCTCGTCGGCGACGTCCCAGACGCGGCGGAGCGCGTCACGCCGCCGCTCGACATGGCCGTCGTCCGACCAGAGCCCGGCGGCCGCGGCGCACACCGGCAACGGGCTGGACACCCCGCACGACCGGTTGAAAGCCGCGTACCCGGCGACGGTCGCCGCGTCGCCGACCACGAAGCCGCTGCGCAGCCCCGGCGCGCCCGACCTTTTGGACAGGCTGTGCAGCACCAGGAACGGTCCACCTTCGGCCGCACCCGCGACGGTGACGAAGCCGGGCGGCGCGGCGCGCAGACCGAGGTCCGTGTAGCACTCGTCGACGACCAGCGTGGCGCCGGCCGCGGTAGCGAGCCGCCAGATCGCGCGCAGCGCCGGGACGGGCAGGATCTCGCCGCGCGGGTTGCCCGGGTTGCACACCACGACGGCCGCGGCCCGCCCGCCGGCGCGGTCGAGAGCCGCCGCGACGCCCGCCACCGCGCCGAGCGGGTCGTCATCCCGGCCGGTCCCCGCCGACCGGCCCGGCGACACGCCGGCCGCCGAGATGCCAACCGCCGACCCCCCGGCCGCCGAGGTCCCGGTCGCCGAGGCCCCGCCGACCGCATAGAAGACGGGCTCGGCGCCGGCGGCCTCGGTGGCGCCGAGATAGGTCGGGTAGAAGGGGTTGGGGAGCACCACCCGCGGCACGCCGTCGCCGCGCTGCCGCGCCGCGCCGGCGGCGAGCATGATCGCCGCCGCCACGGCCTGTTTGGAGCCGGGCGTCGGCTCGACGGCGATCGACGCCGGCAGATCCCGCCCCTGGCCGAAGCCGCGCTCCAGCCAGCCGAGGTAGGCGGCCCGCTGCGCGGCGGTGCCCTCCAGCGGTGGGTAGCGGCACCAGCCGGCCACGTCACCGAGTGCGTCGAACGGCGCGGCCGGTGTCTCGCCCCGGTAGTCGCCCAGGTGCAGCTCGACCGGCTCCAGCCCCGGCGCCGGGTCGAGGCCGTCGAGCAGCCCGCGTAGGCGGCTGAAGGCGGAACGGAACGTCGTCATGCGCGCCGCTACGAACGGAACAGGTCGTCGAGCGCCGTCTTGCCGCGGGTTCCCTCGTCGGCGTATTTCATGATCACGGCGGCGTAGGTGGCGATCTCCGGGTGGTTCGGGTCGGCGCGCGTGCCAGGCACCACCACGGCGCCCTCGGGGATCTCGCCGTAGCTGACCTCGCCGGTCGCCCGGTCGAGGACCGGGGTGGAGCGGCCGAGGTAGACGCCCATGCCGAGCACCGCGCCGCGGCGGACCCGGACACCCTCGGCGACCTCGCTGCGCGCGCCGATGAAGACGCCGTCCTCGATGATCACGGGTTCCTCACCGACCGGCTCGAGGACGCCCCCGATCCCCGCGCCGCCGGAGATGTGGCAGCGCTCCCCGATCTGCGCGCAGGAGCCGACGGTGGCCCAGGTGTCGATCATCGTGCCGGCGCCGACGTACGCCCCGACGTTGACGAAGCTCGGCATGAGCACCACCCCCGGGCCGAGGTAGGCGCCGTACCGGACCACGGCCCCCGGCACCACCCGCACCCGGGCGGACTCGAAGGCGCCCGCGTCCCAGCTCTCGAACTTCAGCGGCAGCTTGTCGAACGTCCTGGGCCGCCCGGGCGTGCTCCCGGCGACCGTCGACTCCATCAGCAGGAAGGACAGCAGGATGAGCTTCTTGGCGAACGTGTCCACGGCCCACGCGCCGTCCACCGGGCGGGCCGCGCGAAGCTCGCCGGCGTCGAGCGCGCGCAGCCCGGCGTCGACCAGGGGGCGCAGCGAGACCAGGTCGTGCGCCGCGAGGTCCGCGCGCCGCGCGAACAGATCGTCGACGAGCGCCTCGAGGCCGGCCCGCCGGCGCTGGTCCGGGCTCGGGCCGAAGAGCGCGGCCAGCGCCGCCCCCTCGGTCGACACGGCCGCAGCCGCGCCCGTGCCTGCCGCCTCGGCGACGGCCGCGATCAGGTCAGCGCTCATACTGGTCTCCCTCCGGATTGGCCGCGCGGACGCGCCTCGCGCCGGCCTGGAAAGCTGACGGCGCCGTCACGCGGGGAGCCGGCCGGTTCATCAGGCGGTCCGACCGAGCGCGCCGGCCAGCACCGGGCGCGGGCGCCAGCGCGCGGTGGCCAGGTAGTCGTCGAACGTCTCGGCACGCCGGATCTCGACGACGCCGTCGTCGGCGGTCAGCATCAGCTCGGCCGGGCGCAACCGGCCGTTGTAGGTGAAGCCCATGGCGTGCCCGTGCGCGCCGGTGTCGTGAACCAGCGCGATGTCGCCCTCCCGCGGGTCCGGAAGGTCGCGGTCGAGGGCGAACTTGTCCCAGTTCTCGCACAGCGAGCCGACGACGTCGAACCGCGAGACCGACCGGCCCTCGGCGAACGGGAGGCTCACGTGGTGGTAGGCGCCGTAGATCGCTGGCCGCATCAGCGCGGACATCGAGGCATCCACCCCGACGATCTCCAGGCCCTTGCGGCTGCGGTTGATGACCCGGGTCACCAGCACCCCGTGCGGGCCGGTGACGTACCGGCCGCACTCCATCAGGATCCGCGGGCCGGTCACGGCGCCGAACAGCCGCTCGCGCGCGGCGATGATGGCGCCGGCGTACTCGGCGAAGTCCAGCGCCGCCTCGCCGGGCCGGTACGGGATGCCGAGGCCACCGCCGACGTTGACGTACTCCAGCGTGATGCCGGTCGCCTCGGCGACCTGCGCGCCGCGTTCGAGCACGTCCACGGCCGCCTGGCTGGCGCGGGCGACGTCGAGCTCGTTCGCGCAGGTCATCCCGTGGATGCCGAAGCGGGTCGCGCCCCGCTCCTTCGCCTCCCGGTAGACCTCGGCCAGCTCGCCGACGGGAACGCCGAACTTGGAGTGCACGGTGTCGCCCATCAGTGCCGAGCCGGCGGCGAGGCCGTGCGGGCTGACGCGGAACGCCACCGTCCCCGGCAGGGTGCGCGCCTTCTCGAACAGCCGGCGGTCATCGAGGGTGATGAGCGTGCCGGCCGACCGGGCGAGCTCGTACTCGGCGACGCTGGTGTTGTTCGCGGTGAAGACGATGTCCTCGCCCGCGGCGCCGACCCTGGTGGCCAGCTCGATCTCGACGGGTGACGAGCAGTCCAGCCCGCTGCCCGCGGCGACCAGCAGGGACAGCACAGCGGGGTTCGGCAATGCCTTCACCGCGAAGTACTGCCGGTAGGGCACCCCGGCGAACGCCTGGACCATCGACCGGTGGGTCTCGACGATGGCGGCCGCGTCGTAGATGTGGAACGGCGTCCCGTACTCGGCCACGAGATCGTCGAGCAGTGGCAGCAGCCGCTCGGAGAACCGATCGGAGATCGGCACGGTGGTGGGCTCCTCAGGTGGCGACGGCGACGACGATCGTGCGGTTGCGGGTGCCGGACAGCGGGCGGTCGTAGGCGAAGTAGTAGGCCTCCTTGGGCACGAACCCGACGGCGGCGAGCTGCTCCGCCAGGTAGTCCTTGGAGACGAACCAGAAGCCCTTGACGGCCTCGTGCGGCGCGAAGGCCGCCGTCGGGTCCCGCGGTGAGTCGTTCGAGATCACCAGCCGGGTGCCGGCCCTCGGCGCCAGCGAGGCGAGCTTCGCGAGCGTGGGCGCCACCTCCTGCTCCGGGTGGAACAGGTGGCCCAGCAGGCCGTCGGCGTACACGACGTCGACGTCCGCGAGATCGGTCGGGGTGAGCTCGAAGAAGTCCGCCTTGAAGGCGTCGACACCCTTGCGCCTGGTCAGCTCGACGGCCTCGTCGTTGTAGTCGATGGCGCGCACGGTCCGGTTGCGCCCCAGCAGGTCCGCCTCGACGAAGCCGTTGCCGCAGCCGATCGAGAACACCGTCGCGCCGTCATCGCTGACGTCGACGATCTTCTCGACGATGTGGGCGCGGTACTCCGGGACGTAGGTCGACGGCGTGATCGAGTCCCGGAACGCCCCGCCGGCCTCCCAGATCTCGTAGATGGTGAGGTCGCCCGAGCCGACGTCGCGCGGCGCGCAGTAGTACTCGCGGACGGAATCCAGGTCCTGGTCGGCCCCGCTCATGCCTCGGTCCTCTCGCTCGGCTGGGCCGTCCCGGATGCTGGACGGACGGCGGGCTGGTCGCTGGCGGGTGGGTGGATGTGGTCCTGCGCGTAGTCCACGGAGATGGGAGGACGGCGGCGCAGCTCGTCGATCAGCGGGGCGAGCGGTTCGGGCCGTTCGGGGCCGTAGGCGCGGTAGAGCGCGAGCGCCGGCTCCGCGTCTCCGCCGAGCAGCGCATCGGCGAGCACCCGGCCCAGGGACCGCAGCCCGGCGAGCACGACCGCCGGATCGCCGACGAGTCGGGGCCCTTCCGGGCCGTCGGTCAGCTCCAGCGCCCCGACCCGGGTGTAGTAGGCCAGCTGGAGGTACATGCCGTCGCTGTCCGGGAAGAGCCCGACGCCGCGGCTGGTGTACCGCAGGCATTCCGCCAGGTAGTACGTGATGGCGTCGGCGGGCGACAGACCGAGCCGGCGCGCCCACACGTCGGCGAGCACCAGCGCGCCGAACACGTCGGCCGCCACCTCCTGCAGCACCGCTGACACCCAGCGGTGCGTCTCGTGCAGCGGCCCGAACGTGGTCGCAGGCCGGTGCACGAAGTGGCCGAGCTCGTGGCTGAGCACCCCGAGCGTCGGGATCAGGGCGAACCTGTCGTCGTCGGGGTCGAAGGTCGTCCCGACCGACAGGAAGCGGGCCGCGAGCGGCGCGGACAGGCAGGCCAGCAGCGCTCGGTGGGTGTTCGCGAAGTAGTAGGTCCGCCGGTCCGCGCTGCCGGTGAATCCCTCGTCGTCGGGCAGGAAGTAGGCGATGTGCTTGGGGTGCAGGTTGCCCTCGCCGGCGAGGAAGAACAGCCGCGTCGCGGCGAAGGAGGGCAGGTCGCCGACCCGCAGGTCGGCGTGCAGGGCCGCCAGATAGCGGCGGGCGTCGTCGACGCCGCGCACGGCCTCGTCGACGGCCCGTTGCTGGGCCGGGTCGCGGCGGCAGGCGAAGGCCGTCGGCCGGCCGGCCACCTCCTTGCCGTACCAGGTCAACAGGTGCGCGGCGACGACCGCCACGTCGTCCGACAGCGCGCCGAGCCGCCGAAGGGTGTCGAGGTCGTAGCCCGACTCGATCATCTTGGCCCGCAGTTCCACGGCCTCGCGGTCGGCCGGGCTGGCCAGCCGGGCGCCGGCGGCCCGCAGGGCGGTCGCGACGGTGGCCGGGTCGGCGAAGCGCGGCGGGCCCGCCGGGGCGGGCGCGCTGGCCTTCGACCGTGCCCACTCCGACTCGATCGCGGTGCCGAGGTCGGCCAGCGCGGCGGCCAGCCCCGGGGCGTCCCGGGGAAGCTCCGGCGCGAGGTCGAGAACGCTCGGTGTCCAGGACCGGACCGGTGGCCAGAAAGCGTCGCGGTACGCGCCGTACGAACCTGCCCTGGCAAGGTTCGCGGCGTACTCGAAACGGTCCGGGAATTCATCCGGCGAATGTCCACCGGACATGCTTTTCGGCGGGTTTCTGGGCGTCGTCGTGGGACTGGCTGTGGACATGGCGGGGCAGCCTCGTTTCGTGAGCACCGGGTGGCGCCGGGGTTCACGCGGATATGGTGAGAGTGCGGGCGGCGGCGGCGCCGTTTCCGCGTCAGGTGGCCCGGCGGGGACGGGCGGCCGCTCAGGCCGTCCCGGTCACCGCCTTCAGCTCGCCGAGGAGCTGCTCCTCGGCGGCGCGCAGCTCGGCGCACACCGATTTCAGGTCGTCGGCGTCGACGAACCCGGTGACCTTGCCGAGAAGAAGCATGTTCTGTATGTCCGTCCCGTGGGCCGCGATCGTCTCGAGAGCCGTGACAGCCGGGCCTTCGCCGACGGTCCGCTGGACGAACTCTCGCAGGCAGATGCGCGATCCGAGATACAGCGAGAAGGCGTCGTGCAGAAACCCGATGATCTTTTCCGGGGCGACCCACGGGCAGCCGACGATGTCGACGACGTCCGCGAGCAGGCGGTGGCTGTCATGGAAGTCCCGCACGGTGGCCGCGAACGCGGCGCGGGCGTGTTGCAGCGCATCCCTCCCCGCGGGTTCGAGGTTCGAGTAGAAGCGGACCCGGCGACGGGTGTTGTTGTCGAGGCTCGCCGCGACGATCTCCTCCGGATAGCGGTACCAGCACAGCACGCTCGCCGGGTTGTCGTCGATCAGCGACCACTCCCTCGTCCGCTCGTCGAACTCGCGCAGGGTGATCGAGTGCACGACGTGCTGCTTGCGGTACTCCGGGGTGTGCGGCAGGTAGAACACGTCGATCATGATGATCACATAACCATGGGCGGCCACCGTCTCCAGGATCAGGTCACGGGACTCGGCGTACGACTCGACCGGGATGTCCTCGCGGGCGAGCCCGATCGAGCGCAGGTCGTCCGGGTCGAACAGCCTGCTGGCGAAGTCGTACTTGGGGATCTGCCGGCGGACCGCCTGGTCGAGGACGTCGTCGGTGCTGATGAGGGCCCGGTGCAGGAGCAGGGTCGTATCCGGGTTGCGCTCGGCCAGCATCACCATCGACTGCCGCTGGTAGCAGTCCAGGAACCAGCGGCTGTACAGCTCCCGGTCGTACGGGTAGAAACTGTCGCTCATCGCACCGTTTCCATGGGGCGCCTCCTGGTCCAGGCCGGTCCGGCTCGTCAGCCGCGGCGGAAAAGGCTCACTGCAGCTTGAGGGTCATGTGGACGCTGTTCGGGTCCAGTTCGTAGTCGCCGAACGGCCCGCAGTAGCCGAAGCCGTTCTTCTCGTACAGCGCTCGCGCCGGCGCGAAGAACTCGAACGACCCGGTCTCCAGGCTGAGACGCTTGAAGCCCATGCGCCTGGCCTCGGAGATCAGGTGCTGGAGCATCGTTGTCGCGATTCCCTGCCGCTTCATGCTCGGCCGGGTCCGCATCGACTTGACCTCGGCATGCTCCGCGTCGAGCGCCTTCAGCGCGCCGGTGGCGACGATGACGTCGCCGTCCATCATCGTCCAGAAGGTGACCTCCGGCTTCTGCAGCCCGGGCAGGTCGAGGGCGTGCTTGCTGCCCGGCGGGGTGACGTCGCGCATCTCCTCGATGTGTTCCTCAAGGAACGCGGCGATCTCCGGGCTGGTCAGGTCGTCGACAATGATCCTCATGGCGGCGCTTACTTCCTCTGGGGGAATGGGGAAGAGTGGTTTGCGGGTCGCGCGGGTCCGGGTGGGGACGTCTTCCGTCGGGCCAGGTCGTCGTCAGGCCCCCTCCAGGAGCCCGCACGCGAAGAAGCCGGGAGCCGACGCCTGGGCCAGGTACGTCGCACCCGGCTCGATCCCGCCGTCCTTCTCGTAGTCCATCAGGTTGATCATCCAGTCCGAGTTACCGCAGTGCGCGTGGGTCGCCAGTGTCCCGGTGAAGTGCAGGGTGCCCGGATCGACCCCTACGGCCATCGCGCCGAACAGCGCGAGCGGCCGGTAGAGGTTGGTCGGGAACACCTTCGCCACATCGTCGAGCGAGCGCCCGGAAGCGGCGAGCGCCTTCGCGTAGGTGTCGCGGGCGACCGCCTGGCGCGAGACGAACGAGTCCTGTCCGACGAGGCCCAGCCGGTCCACGCCGATCGCCGAGGACCGCAGCCGGACGGACCCTGGGATGTCCCGTCCGATGAGGCAGCTCGCGACGGCGTCGCCGAAGAACGCGAACGAGCGGAGCCGGTCGGTGTCGTCCGGGGTGTACCCGAACGACACGACCAGGACGTTGTTCACGGCCGGGTCGGCGAACTGGTCCCAGCCGTAGCGCAACGCGGTCAGCGACGCGCAGCACTGCTGCAGCGAGATCACCACCGGCAGCGCCCCGTCCAGGCCCAGCGCGAGGAGCACCCGGACCGCGAAGTCCTCGTCGAGCAGCCGAAGGCAGGCGTCCGTGGTCGCGAAGACGACCTGGTCGACCGTCTCGGCCGCGGTCGCATACCGCTGCAGCGTCTGGCGGGCACAGTCCACGACATAGTTCTCCAGCGGCCCGGACATGGCCCAGTAGCGGTCACATCCCATCGACGCGAAGTCGGCGTTCGGCGACCGGGCGGCCCACAGCTCGTCGAAGCCGGGCACGTCCGTCGCCTTGTGCTCGACGTCGCCGGTGACGCAGGCGAAGGCGCCGATGCTGACGCCGTCGGAAACCAGTGCCACCGTCTCTCCTCCTTCCTGAACGCCGTCTCTGGCGGAACGCTGTTTCTGGCGGAACGCTGTCTCTGGCGGAACGATCGGGCTAGCTCGCGGCGGCGGTCAGCCGGGACTCGTCAATCTCCCGCAGCACGGAGACGATCCCGTCGACGTCCTCCAGCCTGGGGACCCACTTCGGGCTGAACTTGAGTCCGGGGGCGCCGTTCTTCTTCAGGTATGCCATGACCAACATGATGATGTTGAGCGAGCTGATTCCCAGGTCGTCCCGCCGCGCGCCGGACACGACCGCGGCCGGGTCGACGCCCTTCGACAGCTCCTGGCTCCCGAGAAAGTCGACCAGCCTGGCCAGGCCGGCGCCTGGGTCGGATGCCATCAGACCTCCACCTTCGTGAACGGGTGGCCGTTGAGGCCGACCGAGTGGATCTTGTTGTAGCCGTAGGTGTCCTCACCGGACACGAGTACGCAGCCGTGGTAGTCGAGGCTGATCGTGTCGCCGAACTCAGTCAGGGTGTCGAGGTTCTCGTAGACCTTCACCGACGTCGGCACGTAGCGGGAGGCGAACCCGACCCGGCTGATGTCACTGGAGTTGACCAGCGAGCCGTGCACCGTCCGCTCGATGAAGATCACGAACTGGCCGGCCTTCATCTCCATCGCGACGAAGGGCTCCTTGTCCGGGTCCCAGTCCGGGTCGATGCGGGAGTCCGTCAGGTCGTAGCCGAAGAACTCGTTGTCCTTGTTGTTCTCGTCGCGGACGAGTGGCTTGAACTCGTCGTAGTACCACTTCTTGTGGCTGCCCGGGATGAAGGTGAGGCAGCCGTTCTCCCTGCCCGCCGGGGAGAAGGCCGTCCAGACGCTGACCTCGTGGGAGATCCAACGGTCCTTCTCGGTGTACTCCAGGGAGGGCGCCGCCTTCGTCTCGGTGACGTCGCTGATCGCGAACGCCTCCACCTGGTGCCAGCCGGTCCGGTTCTCGCCCGGCTCCTTCTTGAAGATGTTCGTCTTCCAGCACAGGACGTCGTCGCCGATCAGGCTACGCACCTTGTTGACGATCTCCGGGCGGCAGATGTGGTCAGCCAGGGTCTCGCAGTCCAGGTGGCGGTCGTAGTTGATGACCGTCGACTCGTGCGGCTTGTTCTCCGAGAAGACCATCTCGATCTTCGCCTGGTCCCACAGCTCGGGGGCGACGTCCGACGGGTACAGGTCGAACGGTCCGACGAAGCCGTTCTCCTTGAAGAACTCGATCTCCGCCTCGGTCAGTCCCCGGGTGTTGTCCTCGCTCACAGTCCTTCCTTTCTCGCTCGACGGGTGGCGGCTGTGGCCGGTGGCGGGTCAGGTGCCGGCGGCGGCACCCGACAGAGCGGTGCCCTTCCTGCGCGTGTTCTTCGCGAGAATGCGGTCGGCGTTCCCGTGGAAGAACAGGTCGCGGTCGCGCTCGGACATCGACTCGGGCAGCATCCCCTGGTCGGTCAGCCGCTCGACGAAGGACAGCTGACGGCCCTGCATGCGGAAGATGGGCCAGTCCGTGCCGAACAGGATCTTGTGGTTGATTCCCCGGCTGAAGATGGAACGCAGCCCCTCCGGCCCGGCGCCCTCGTATCCGCTGACATCGATGTAGACGTTCGGCCGGTTGTTGCAGAGCATCGTGCACTCGTCCGCGTAGGCGACGCTGCCGTGGGCCAGGACGAAGTCAATGCCGGGAAAGTCACGGGCGGCGCGGTCGACGAAGATCGGACGGGCGATCTCGAAGTCGAGCGCGGGCGCGGTCGCCCCGATGTGGGTGAGGACCGGCAGGCCGTAGGCCGAGCAGATCTCGTAGAACGGGTACAGCATCCGGTCGTCCAGGCGGTAGCCACACGGCGGGTAGAGCTTCATCCCGTCGAACCCGTACTCGGTTATCGCCTTCTCGAACAGGTCGATCCCGTGCTGCCCCCAGCGCGGGTCGACGCCGACGAAGACCCGGAAACGGCCGGGATGGCGGTCCCGCACGACCCGGTGGTGCTCGATCAGCTCCTCGATGCTGTGTGTCGTGTCGCGCAGGGCGTAGGTGAAGTCGGGAAGCAGCAGGACGGACTCGGCGATGCCCGCGGCGTCCATTTCCCTGACCAGCTCGTCGCAGAGCGGGTCGCGCAGCGTTCCCGCGTGCATCATCGCCACCTTGTCCCGGCTCAGCGGGACGCCACGGCTGCTCAGCGACAGCGCCATGTTGTCGATGACGCCGTCCCGGAAGGACGGCGGGAAGCACATTCCGTCCGCTACGTGACAGTGGAAGTCGACGATGCGCCGGTCGTCACTCATACCCGGGAGCCCCCATCTCTTCCGTCTCTCAGCTCTGCCGCACGATGCCGATGATGTCGGACACCCGCTGGGCGCCGATGAACTCCTGCACGTGGCTGAAGACGTCGACGCCGGCCTCCTGCTCGAGGAGGAAGACGATGCTCATGAGCCCGATGGAGTCCACGCCCAGGTCGCCCCGCAGGTCCATGGAGGGCGTCACCGGGCGTTTGCGCGCGGATTTGGGCAGTGTGCTGGCGATCAGCTGACAGATCGCCTCGTCGGTCACCTGCGTCTTCTTCATCGCGCCCTCCCGGCCGTCTGGCCGAGGACCAGGCGCGTCACGGCTGCGCGGTCGACCTTGAGGTTCCGCGTCAACAGCCCGGACTCGGGCGTGAGCTCGGGCGCTGGACGCAGGAGCACGGTCACGATCCGATGCGCCGGGTCGCGCCCGGCGTTCACCGCGTCGACCGCCGCCTGCACCTCGCCGGCCCGTCCGGCCCCGTCGTCCAGCCACACCGCGCACCCCAGCGACCCGCTGTCGTTGAGCGCGACCACCACGACGCGGGTGACCCGACAGCGGTTCTCGATCTCCTCCTCCAGCTCCTCGGGGCTGATCTTCACCCCGCTCCGCGTGATAATCACGTTCTTCTTCCGCCCGACCAGGTGCAGGAAGCCCAAGCGGTCCAGGCGGCCGAGGTCACCGGTGGCGATCGTGCCGTCCGGGCGGAACACCGCGGCGGCGGACTCCACGCCATCGAACACATAGCCGCGGGCCTGCGGGTGCTTGGTGCGCACCAGGACCTCGCCGTCGTCGCCGACGCAGACGTCGACGCCGGCGACCGGCCGGCCGGCGGCTCCCGTGCGGTGGGCCTCGGGGAGGTTGAAGGTGATGTAGCCGGACTCCGTACTGCCGTAGATCTCGAACAGCGGCATCCCGAGCCGTTGGAAGGTCGTCACGACCCGCGGCGGCACCGGCGCCGAGCCGGTGAACATGAGGCGGACCCGCGAGCCGTAGAGGCTGGTCCAGCGTCGGCCGAGCCGAGCCCGCAGGCGCCGGCCGCCGCGCCGGGGCAGCACCGCGTGCAGCAGCGTCGCCGCCAGGTAGCGCAGCCGGGCGCGCCGGCCCGCCGAGCGCACCTGGTTGTCGACGATCTCGAAGAACGATGGCGGGCCGATGATGATCGTCGGCTCGAGCTCCCGCATCTTCTGGAACATCCGCTCCGGTGCCACCACGGTCGCGTCGCAGCCGACCAGGACCGCGGTGTAGAACAGGTGCCGCTGCTGGAAGCTCGAGAACGGCATGACGAGCAGGATGTTGTCGTCGGCCGCGACCTGCCAGGCCGTCATCGACGTGCGGACGGTGTTCTCCGCTCCGTCCCAGGTCAGCGGCAGCCCCTTGCGGACCCCGGCCGTTCCCGACGAGAACACGACGGTGAAGACGTCCTCCCCCAGGGGCGGGACGTCGGTCACCTCCCGTCGGGTCAGCGCGACCGGGCGCACGTTCAGGTCCGCGGCCTCGGCCGGCAGCTCGCCGGGAACCCTCCCGGTGACCAGCAGGGCGGACAGCCGGTACTTCTCGATGAGCGCGGGTGCGTCGGACGCGGTGGTCAGGTCGGTCGCCGGCAGGCAGACGGAGACGCACTCCAGCGCCATGAGGGCCAGGTCCGCGAGCGCCCATTCGTAGCAGTTCGGACCTGCCAGACCGACAAGATCGCCCGCCCGAAGACCGGTGGCGCGCAGCTCGGACATGAGCTGTGTCACGTCGGCGAACATCTCGGTGTGGCTTCTCGTCACCTGCGAGCCGTCGAGAGCGATGAACCGGACTCGGCCGTCCGGGTGGTCGGCCAGGCTCCGGTGGAGGTCCTTCGCTGTCATCGCACGCGGTGGGTCACGCTCGGTTTCACGCAGGCAGCAGTCATGATGGTCATCAGTCCTGTCTCGTCAGGCCGCGTCGTCGGCTCGGCTGATCAACCAGCGGCGAGACCGCGCGGCGGCTTTTGTTCGTTCGAGAACCACACTGGCGGGTAGCTGGTGAGCGGTTGCGTGGCGCGCTTGCGCCGCGGCGGGCGAACCGGCTCCAAAGGACGACTTAGCCACAGCGCTAACTCGACGAAAAATGTCAACTGACATGCAGGTGTGACGACCGCCGCGGGCGGGCTGGCGGCCGGATCCCTCAGGGCATACAGGTAGCCGCTCTCACCTTCTCTTCCCCGTCCGACCGGCACGCTCACCGATCCGCGACGGCAGGCAGTCAACAATCCGGAATCAGGGCGAGGGACCCGGACAGGATGTGAGCACGATGGCACCGGAGTAGGCGCCGACCGAGTACAGGATTCCGACGTCGGACAATGGTCGGCGACGGAGCGGCCGTGGCCTCCCGCGGCCCGCGCGACGCCGACCGGTGTCTCCCGGTCGAAAGCTCGCTCGACCAGCCCGTTCTCGGCGGCCCGCCCGTCGCCAGAGTAAGGAAAGCATGACGCACGTAGACTTTCTGCGACGATGAGTAAAATCCGAGTAAACAGTCCCTGGGTGCGCCGGGCTGGTCGGCGCACCCACGCGGGGCGCCCGCGCGCCATTACGTAATGCAGCTAAGGGACACTCTCGGAAACAGCCGGAACGCGCGTCGCCGCCGGCACTGGAACCCGGTCGGGCGCGCTTCACCGCCCTACACAGGCGGCTCCGACACCCTCCTGCGACTCATAGGCGGCCGGGCGCCGCAGTTCGCGCCCGGCCCTGTGCTCTGGCGCGAAGCGTGTCGGTGATCAGGCGCGCGTCGGCTCCGGGTCTCTTCTGTCGGGCCGGTCGTTAGCCGTGGCGATGCTGCGCGAGCGCTTCGGCTCCTGGGAGGCGACCCCGGTCCGCCGCAGCGCACTGGGTCGATGCCCTCGTGGCCCCGAGCCACCTGGTGAAGGTGGGCGCGGCGCAGCGGCGGCAGCCGGTTCCTCGGGCTGGCACCACACAAGGATCGCCCGCGAGTTAGTCGAAGCCGGCCTTGGCAGCACTCGGGAGCAGCACGCGGCTGGTGGCGGCCGCGGTCGCCACGATCGCCAGGTCGTTGGCTGATCGCGACCGGCCATGCCCGGCGCCGACCGGCGCCTCCGGCGCGAAGAAGGTCGACTCACCCGGTCCACACAGCGCCCGGGCTTCTGCTCTTCCCGCGACGCTACGCGCGGGTACCGCTCACGCCGGTCCGAGCTCGTCGAATTGCGCGGCTTCCAGGCGCTTGCGCACGCTGGTCCGGTACCGCGCGGCGTCGGCACCGTCAACGATGGGACGCCCGCTCGACGGGTTGGAGCACGCGCTCACCGGCACCATGCTCGGCCCGCCTCGTCATCCGCCCAACGGGCTCGTTCCCGGACAGGCGCTCGCCGGGGCTGTCCGGCGGGCACGGCCAGACGGTCGTCAGAGCTCCCGGGGGAACGACAGCGCCCCTGTCGTGGCCAGGGTCGGATACGGGCATCGGAGGAGTTCCTTTCACGGCGAGCGTGTTTTCGCGGCCGTAAAGGGAGGCCGTCTGCTGGGCATGCCTCGGACACCAGGCCACTACATTTTTTCAAGATTTTTCTCGCTGGGCAGGGTCTAGTCTGACCGGACTATTGATCGCTGGCAGATCGCTGGGCAGTGCCTGGATAGCCCGCCCGAAACTTTTTCAAGATTTTTCTTGCTGGCGTTCTTGTCGGCTCGTCGGGGAGATCGCTGGGCATGCCCAGCGATCTCCGCTCGATGTCACAGCGTCGCAGTTCACAGCCCTGCTGGGCAGGTTGAGGTTGCTGCTGGCATCGGCTCGACGTCGGCGCCGACGGCAACATCGAGGAGAGATCGCTGGGATTCCGCTGGGCGCCAGCGATCTTTTCTGTGCATTCATCGGAAGATCATTCTGGCTTTTTGCTGGGCACGGCGTGGCGTACTTGGGGCTGTCCGAATTTCCGTGACAGCGAAGGACGGCGGTAATGCCCGACGGAATGTCTTCCTTTCCCGCCCGACCGGACGGCTGCGGCGTATCCGCGTTGCCTCTGGAGACCTTGCGGGACTGCTTTGGTCTGCTCGTGGCCGGGCCGGCGCCGCTGGCGCTGGACGGGTCGGTGGTGGCGGGCCTGCCAGCGCGGCCGGTGGTGCTGGACGAGCTGCGTGACCTGCTGCTGGCCGGCTCCTGCCCGCAGGCCGTCCGCGACGGCGCGTGGGCGGTGGTGATCCGCCGCTCCCGCGTCTACGGCGGTGCGTGGACGGTCGGCGCCGCCGGGATGGCGCTGCCCGCTCTGCGCGCGGTGGCCGCCCGGCTCGGCGGCTACAGCGACCTCGACACCGCGGACGTGCAGGCCGAGGTGCTCACCGGGTTCCTCGAAGCGGCGGCCACGGTCCGCCTGGACCTACCGCGGATCGCGGTGCGGCTGCGCTGGGCCGCCTACCGGGCCGGGTTGGCGCTGACCGTCCAGCAGCGGGAGGCCCCTCGTCCCGACCCGGACCTGTTCCAGACCGTCGCCGCGGCCGAGGCCGCGCTGTCCGGTCCGGGTCAGATCGGACCGGAGGAGGTTTTGGCCGGCGCGGTCGCCGCCGGTGTCCTGACTGACACCGAAGCCGATCTGATCGCCGCGACTCGCCTGGACGATCTCCCGGTCAGCGCGTGGGCCGCCCGCCACGCGACAGCGCCACGGCGTGCCTCCCGGCTACGTGAACGGGCCGAACAGCGCCTTGTTGATTACCTCACCGGCCCGGCCGGTGCCCGCCGGGCCGCGCGCCCGACGGGCAGCGAGCCGCCGCCCCGGCCGCATCCACCGGCCGCTGTCGCCGCGTCCCTCCCGCCGGTCGACGGGCCAGCGCTCGCGGTCGCGGGGGTGCCGGCATGAACCCGACCCGCCCGCACCCCGTTGCTCGTCCCGACCGATCCCAGGCAGCGGGCCGCCGGGCGCTGGTGCGCCGGGCGGTCCTGCTCACCGTGGTCGTGCTGGCGTTCGTCCTCGCGGGCAGCGTCGCGGCCTTCGCCGCGCCGCCGCCGCCCGCGGCGCCGGTGGCGCCGGACCTGAACACGGTCCTGAACAATGTCCGCAACTGGATCATGGGGATTCTGGCGCTGCTGGCGACGGTGTTCCTCTCGATCGGCGGCGTGCGCTACCTGATCTCCAACGGCGATCCAGGCGAGGTCGGCAAGGCCAAGGACTCCTTCCGTAACGCCGGCTGGGGTTACGCGGCGGCGGCGCTCGCGCCGGTCGGCGTCGAGATCCTCAAGCAGATCGTCGGGGGCTAGCCGTGATCGCCGCCTCCCGCTGCTGTGTCCTCCCGTCCGCCGCGCCGGGCTCGTCGTCCCTCCAGGCGCGGCGCCGACGGGGTTCCCCTCGGCTCCGCCGGCGGAGCCGAGGGCTGCTGCTGGCCGGGACGGCGGCGTTCGCGCTGCTGTTGGCCGTCGTGGTCCCCTCGGTGGCCACGGCGGCCCCCGCGCCACCTGCCCCCTCGTCCGCGCCGTCCACCGACACCCCGGGCTACACCGGTCCCACGCCGGACCCGCGGCCTGGACCGTCCCCGGTCCCTCCGGGCCAGGAAGCGCCGACCACGCCGCGTCCCTCGGGCGGGGAGACCACGCCCGCGCCCGACGCTCCGGGCACCCGGCCCGAGGGCGGCGGCACCGGCAGCAATGCCCCGTGCCCGGCCGATGACCCGAACTGTGCGACCAGGCCGCAGGCCCCGTCGCCGCCCAGTCCACACACGACGCCGCCGGCGCCGGACACGGGCGGCGGAGGCGGCGGGATCGTCGGGTGGATCACTAATGCGATCAACGACGCCATCACCGCGTTTTTCCGCACGCTGGTCACCGCAGCGCTCAATCCCCTGCTGGATCTGCTCGGCCGCACTTTGTTGACCACTCCGGAGCCGTCCCAGCTTCCCGCGATCCGGGAGATGTGGTCAACCTCGTGGGCGATCAGCCTCACCGCCTACGGCACGCTGATCATGTTCGGTGGCATCACGGTCATGTCGCTGGGCACGGTCCAGTCCCGTATCTCCATCAAGGAGGTTGCCCCGCGTATCCCGGTCGGTTTTCTCGCCGCCGGACTGTCGCAGTTCCTGGCCACGAAAGCCATCCAGGTAGCCAATGCGCTGCCCGGCGCGATCCTCGGTCAGGGGCTAAACCCGGACACCGCCGCCGGACAGTTGAAGAACATCGTCCTGGGAGCGATCGTGCCGACGCCGGGCGGATTCGGCCGGAGCGTCTTCGTCATTTTCCTCGGCCTGTTCCTCGCCGGGGCCGACTATTGGCTACCTTTGGCAAAGCCTCAGCGAAATTTGGGGTGCCGTCTATGTTTACGGTCATCGCGGTGATGTTGCCATGCCTATTATTGGCTCCGAGCTGGCCCGTCTCAACTGCCTGGACCGCGGAAGCCTGCTCAGGATGATACTTCTCTCATTCGCTGCTCGCTCCCGCGAAGACCCGGTGTGTAGAAAGCTGGTGGTGGTCGTACACCCAAAGGACTACGACCGTATCAATATGCTTGAGATCGAGGCATTCTTACGCGCTCTTTGAGCCGGCTACTGCTCCCACGCCCCTGGTTTTTATGTATCCAGGAAGTCCCACTCGTCGCCCAGCACCCACCGCAACGCCGACAGCTTCCGTTTATCATGCCCCACTCAAAGTCGCTGTACGGCCCAAGGCTGCCCTTGCCATACTGGGCCTCAACCCTCTTACGCTCGGCTCGCATCCTTTGGAGGATGTCCGGCGGCACGTCCTGCTTCACAGCCTGCACCCGGCGGCGAAGAAGGTGCTGGCCACCCTCGACCGGGAATGGGACGGCCTGGTCCGCCACCGCGACTTCCCCGACCTCGCCCTGGACAACAATCCCGCGGAACGGGCGTTGCGCAACCCGTTCGTCGGCCGGAAGAACCACCACGGCGCCCACGCGGAATGGGCCGCGCACCTGGCCGCCCGGGTTTGGACCCTCACCGCGACCGCCGAACGCAACGGCCACGAACCCCTCGCCTCCCTGACCGACTACCTCGACGCCTGCGCCGAAGCCGGAGGCAGACCGCCCGACGGCACGGCACTCGAACGGTTCTTCGTATGGCTACCCGCCCCTGGCAGGCCCCGGCGACGACGACGCCCCGCCCGGTCACCACCACGGCGACGGGCCAGCGCCCTGACCCGCTCAGCCGACCCCGACCCACGCCCAACGGGCAACGCCGGCCGGGGTCCTCGACGCGCACGCCCACGGGATCGCCGAGCATCTACGATTTGACACGACTGTAGAATTGTGTTAATTCTATAAAATAGCTTCACTGTCACCGCCGGTCGGTCAGTACCGCCCTTGAACCGTCTGTGAGGTTCTGATGCGCGCTCCCCTCAGCATGAAGCCGACGGGATGGTTCCAGGTCGCCTGGTCGTCCGATCTGGCCGAAGGAAGCGTCATGCCATTGCGCTACTTCAGCGAGGATCTCGTCGCATATCGTGATGTACGAGGCGAGGTCCACGTGCTCGATGCCTACTGTCAGCACCTCGGCGCCAACCTCGCCTTCGGCGGGTGCGTGACCGAGCAGGGCATCCAATGCCCCTTTCACGGGTGGGTATGGGGACACGACGGCAAGAACGTGAGCATCCCCTATCGGGATCGCCCCAACCGCGGTCGACGCATTCGCTCGTGGCCGGTCTGCGAGCGCAATGAATCCATCCACATCTGGCACGATGTCGACGGCCGTGAACCGTATTTCGACGTTTTCGACGCGCTCGGCATCGGCGGCGATGCGCTGAGAGGCTACGAGTTTTATCCTGTGACGCCCCAGCACTTGACGGGACTCGAGGTACACCCTCAGATGGTCGCCGAGAACGCTGTCGACCCTCAGCACTTCCGCTTCGTACACGGCACCAAACTGGCTCCGTTGGTACTGGCAGAGGAGACAACGGACACGTCGTGGCACGCAGTTGTCGGGTTCGGCCGCCGCTGGGCCCAACACGAGGGCCCGGTTACCGACACGATGAACACACTGCGCCTCTGGTTCTCCGGCCTTGGCACGAGCGTCAACATCGAAAAAACCGCCGACGGCATTCGGATCATCACCATCAACACCACACCGGTCGATGAGGACACCACCGAAATCTTCGCCGGCTACTGGGTCGACCGCGGCCCTGACGACGAGGAGCACCACGACCGCAGGCTCAAGGAGGCAATGGCCGCGCTTCCCGATGACATCAACATCTGGAACCGACAGCGGTATCTCGTCAAGCCGGGATTGGCTGGAGCGGAAGACAGGGGCTTCTCCGCGTTGCGCAAGTGGGCGTCGAATTTCTACCCCGATCGAGCGACGGGCTCGGCACCGACCGTAGTCTCCACTGCCGTGCAGCGGAACTGACAGTTCAGTGAACTCGGCTGATCCCGGATCCACCGGCGTAGGTTCTGTGTGATCTGCGGGCCTGCGGCGCGCAGACCACAGGATTATGGGTAGCCGGTAGCCGCTGGTCTGCCCAGCCTTTCCACCGTTGTTCCTGGGAGAGCCGCTTTCTCGGTGACGGGTGAGTCAGGCCGCGGCCGGCGGGGCGTGGACGGCAGTAAACAACTGCTGCCAGACGGGTTCAGCGTGCCACTGCTGAGGCAGGTGGGCCGCCCGACGCGCAGTTTCGGGCTGACCAGCGCGGCCGCACGCACCAGTGTCGCGATCCAACACGATCATTAAAGAGATCGACTACTGTCGCAGCGCCGTGCGTAGTATTCACCGACAGCCTGTTCAACCAATGGTTGACTTTCTGATCTGCGTCGCCTACTGTGACCGACGTCACCGAACCCACCGACAGAAGTGGAACGCGGGCACAGAGATGGTGACAGGCTTGGAAGGCGAAGCTGCCTTCATCACTGGTGCGACCCGTGGACAGAGCCGAACTCGTGGATTGGTCGGTCAGCGACGAAGCCAAGTATGTGACCGGAATACAGCTGCCCATCGATGCCGGATTCACGGTCCGCTGACAACGGACTGCTAGACGGCAGAATCCCTTCCTGCAGTACACACAACGAGGAGACACTTGTGACGACCGTTCGGCGAGCTGCCACCAGCGACGTGACTCCGGAGGAGACGCTCAGTTATCGAGACCAGTTAGGTGAGCCACACTTCACGGGTAAGCATCTGCTGGAGGACAGCGGGTTTCTCATCACCGGTGAGACGGACGATCACGACGTCTTCGCGGTCAGCCTGGCTTTGAATGTCAACGGCGAAGCGTGGGGTGGGAAGCCAGCTACGTTGCGACAGACGAACTTCATGGCGTTACCGAAATCGCAGCGGTACAAAGGAATTGACGACAACGACTACATTGGCGTGCGTTCGGACCCAGTTCGGCCACAGCCACTCGAGGTCACGCGCGACGGCGACAAGGTGGTCTGGACGGAAGGTGATCTTATCACCACGGCTGACGTACCCTATTGGACTATCAAGGGCGAGCATGCCGGGGTCGACTTCGATGTGACGATGGGTGGGCTGTGCGACGCGTCTCGCTTCCTGGGAGCATTCTCCGACTTGCAGACCAACGGGATCGCCGGGATTGAACAGCCACTGTGGGTGGAGGGCTTGGTCTCCTCAGGTGGGCACAGCTACTTACTGCAGCGCGGTATCGGGATGCACGAGAAGGTCATCATCGGCGACCAGTGGGTGCACGGTGCGAGCGCTTTGCGGAAGTCACGCCACTATTGGATCTGGCTCCTCGATGAGGACTTCCGGGTCTTCAGCTACATTAAGGAGGCCACCGGTGTGACATTCGGGCACACCAGCATTGGCAACGACCACAGCCACTTCGGCGAGGGGCAGATCGAGGTTAGCGAGCTCGACTTCTGGACGGATCCTCGTACAGGACAGTCGATTCCGTCGAAAGTGTCACTGACGATGAAATCTGATGACAGTGTCGTCGCAGTGGTCATCGAGGCCTACGGCCGCTTCATGTACACGTACTGCCAGTCCAAGGCGACTATCTCCTACTACGGGCTGGCGTGCCGGGCCAACGGGACGATCGCCACACCCGAAGGCGTCATCCCGATCACCGACGTACGCACCTATCTGGAATCAGGCATCTACCCGAACCCCCTCCCCGTCAACTGACCGTCGCGAGAAGAGATCACATGGCGACCAGCAAGACAGACGCAGCCGCTGTCGGGCGGCTGTAGATTGGCGGGGAGCGGCGCACCCAAGGCTCCGGCGGACCCATGATCACATCAACTCGTCCCGTCATCGGGGACCGGTCTTGGGTCCCCGGGTCGACTGTCGAAGGATGAGTGACGAGATCACCGGGAAGAAGGAACTGACGTCCAGCGACGCGGCCCGCGGGGCGTCAGCGCGTACTGCATTGACGCGCGAGCCGCGTTGGGAGCTCAACGCGAAAGCGTTGCAGACCCGGCAACTCATCCTCGACCAGGCTCGAACACTGTTTCTCGAACGCGGCTATGCGGGCACTAGGATCGAACACATCACCACCGCATGTGGGTTGTCTCGCGGAGCCTTCTACGCCTATTTCGCGTCGAAGCTCGAGGTTTTCGAGGTGCTCGGAACATCGACCTACAAGAGCCAGCTGGCGGTGATCGCGCGGCTGGGTGAGCTGCCGAAGCCGTGTGTGTTGTCCGATGTACGGGCCTGGGTCACGGAGTACTGCGAATTCATGGCCGAACACGGCGCCTTCATGTTGTCCTCGGTGCAAGGAGGCCCGCAGGACCCTGAATTCAGGGTCCGTGTGCGCGTGCTTACCGTGAGGACCGCACGGCGCTTGGGCCGACTGATCGTGGAATATTCCGGTCGCGCGGAGGGCGCGGAGGCCGCGCTTGGTGTGGTGGCGATGTCCACACTGGAACGGTCCTGGTTCTACGTGTATGGAACGCCGCTGAAACTGAAACCGAATGAGGTGATGGATGCGGTCGCCGAGACATTGCACGGGCTCCTGCTACCCGTCCGCTCCGATACCGCGGCCGACGCTTCCACGGTCGCAAAGGATTAGTACTGCAACGTCACTCGCGGGAATCCGGGCTGGTAGACCTGTCGGCTGTTGTGGGATCGGCTGGTCGCCGAACTGGCTTCATCGATGGCGCGGATCGGGATCGTGACGGCGACCGAAAACACTTTTTTCGAAGGGTTCCCATCGAATGTCCTCTCCCGGCGGCGACCAGGCCGCTCCCGAACCGACGGCACCCGCGCAGCACGGGCAGATCCGCGTCACGATCCGGTACTCGACGACATACGGGTGCGGCGGACGCGGCGGTTCGACGATCTGATGGCGCCGCGTCGTGGCCCGCGGTGCCCCGGCCAGCGGGAACCCACAGTCCCCGCATAACGACGGGTCGATCGTGTGGATCTCGTCCGGGTCATCGACCATTGCGCGGGTCGTCCCCGCCGCGCCAGGCTGCTTGCCCTTCGGCCGGCCCGTCGAGGTCCGCGACGACCGGGGCCTGGCTTTCTTCTTCGTGTACGGGCTGTCCGACGACGACGGCCGCGACGAGTTCGAGCTGTCCTGGCCGAGCCGGCGGTCCAGCTCGGCGACCCTGTCGGACAGCTGCTCGACCTGCCCGACCAGCCGCTCGACCAGCCGTGCCTGCTCGGCGATCGTGGCGTCTCGGTCCGCGAGCAGACGCACGAGTTCCTCGTACGTTGGACGGTCCGTTGACTCCACACCCGGGACGCTATCCGATCATCACCCACCGACCCGCGAACGCCACACGATCACCTAACACGATCTACAAGACGGCCGCGCAACCGAGGTGAACAGCTACCCCGAGGGGACCAGCCCGGGCGCCTTGCGGTCGACGAGTACGTCGTTGTTCGTCTGCTACCAGCCGGGGCAAGGGCACTCGACCGGGCGCAGTGTGGGGCGGGCATCCCCCGTTTTCCGCACATGCGCGCATCGCCCCAGGTCAGCGCGTTGACTGAATCGGTCACGGATAACAGGGCCGTCCTTGACAGTCCTGTCAAATCCACGTTACTCTCGACAACGTAAGCTGCCCGGTCGTCTGGTATACGGCGGCGCAGGGAAGGGAGTTTCAGTGGGGATCCGCGTTGTGCACGTCGGCACTGGTACGACCGGAAAAGAAGCGCTGCGCGCCATCATTCGCGACCCTGAACTAGACCTTGTGGGCCTCTGGGTGACGACGTCTGAGAAGGAGGGCCGGGACGCAGGCGCGTTGTGCGCCATGCCCGATGTAGGGATCCGTGGTACGACCGATGTCGAGGCGATCCTGGCACTTGAGCCTGACTGCCTGAGCTATGGCGGCAATGCAGTTGGCCGCGAGAAGGAGGCATGCGCGGATATCGCGCGGTTCTTGGAACGTGGGATCGATGTCGTCAGCTTCGCAATTGTCTCGCTGGTGTATCCGCCTGCGAGCCCTCCCGAACTCCGGCGGGTTCTTGAGGCTGCATGCGAGAAAGGTGGCTCGACGTTCTATGCGTCAGGAGCTGAGCCGGGCTGGCTAAGCATGGCGCTCCCGTACACGCTCCTGTCGGTAGCCGGTGAGCTGACGTACTACCGAGAAGAGCAACACGTGCTGGATATGGCGAGGGTATACCCCATCCGCGAGGTTGTGTTCGGGTCGATGGGGTTCGGGCAGCCCGCCGGCTCTACACCGCCGCGATTCGTTGACGGCGTCTGTGCGACCTGGTGGGTTCCTAATCTGCATGTAATCGCGAACGCTTTGGGTCGTCACGTCGAAGCAACAAACTTCGTTTGGGAAACGCATGTGACGCCGCATCGGCTGGACACCGTCCTCGGCCCCGTCGAACGAGGAACGATAGGGGCGACGTACTGGGAATTGCAGGGGATCATTGATGGTGAACCCAAAATCACCGTCGCGTACGTCGCGAAGATAAGCCATGATGCGCCGGTGCCTGACCATTGGCCACTGCCAGCCTCCGATACCACTGAGAGCGCGCTTGTCTATCGCATCGGCGGTCGGCCGACATTTACGACTCAGGTCTACCTTGGGCGACAGCCGAACGAGGACGTTAGCTGTTCCCTGGCGTTGACGGCGCGACACGTTGTAAATGCGATCCCCACGGTCGTTCGGGCAGAACCGGGTCTGGTCACGTCGACCGAGTTGGCGCCATATGTAACTCGAGACGCATTCCGCGACCAGCCCATCTCGCAAATCTAGTGACGCGAGTGGTCGGATTCCACTGAGTAAACGATGGACGCAACTGCCTTTAGGAATGATGGTAAGCGGACTCTTGTCGTCGGCAGGGCCAGTGGAATGGGACGCGCGACCGCCGAGCTGGTTCTTGACCTCGGCGCCGAGGTCATCGTGATGGACCGCGCTGCCGTGACCGTTGAAGGCGCGAAAACCAAGTGATTCATGGGCAATTTCGTTCCCGTCTCTGACGCAGTCCAATTTATCTTGAATTCATAGGGAGTCGTGCGCTGAGATCTGGACGCCGTGGCGCAACGTCGAATCGACAAAGTGGAAAGAACGAGGAGGTTTCGCGATGGATATGGAAGAGATGATTCTCATCAGCGTGGACGACCACGTCATTGAGCCGGCGGAGATGTTCGTCCACCACGTTCCTTCGAAGTATCTGGACAGTGCGCCTCGTGTTGTGCGCAAAGAAGATGGCAGCGATGTCTGGATCTATGAGGGAATCGAGGTGCCCAATCTCGCGCTGAACGCTGTGGCGGGGCGTCCACCCGAGGAGTATGGGTTCGAGCCCACAGCGTATGAAGAGATCCGCCAGGGTTGTTATGACTCGTCGGCCCGCATCCGGGACATGGATGCCAACGGCGTGCTGGCTTCGATGAACTTCCCGTCTATGGCAGGTTTCTGTGGACAACTTTTCGGCCGCGCACGAGACAAAGACATGGCGCTGGTCATGCTGCGCGCCTATAACGACTGGCATATTGATGAGTGGGCCGGGAGCCACCCCGGCCGGTTCATCCCGCTTGCATTGCCGGGGCTATGGGATCCCCAAGTCGCCGCAGATGAAGTGAGGCGCGTAGCACAGAAGGGGTGCCGCGCTGTGACATTCTCGGAGAATCCTACAAAACTGGGATTTCCGAGTTTCCACAGCGAGTACTGGGATCCGTTCTGGCGGGCCTGCTGCGACGAATCAGTCGTCGTGACGCTGCATATCGGATCATCGTCGACGCTTGCACTACCATCGCCCGACAGCCCAATTAATACGGTGCTAACACTTGGCGCCATGAACGTCCAGATGACGACGGCTGACCTCATTTGGTCACGCGTCATCAGGGACTTTCCAGAGCTCCGCTTCTCGCTGTCGGAAGGAGGGATCGGGTGGATACCGTACATGCTGGAACGGTTGGACTACGTGTATCGCCACCACAAGGCGTGGACAGGCGCAGATTTAGGCGGCCAGCTCCCGTCCGAGGTGTTCCGCGAGCGATTCAATACCTGTTTCATTGACGACCGTGTCGGAGTGCTGCTGCGTGAAGAAATTGGTCTAGACACGATTACATGGGAATGCGACTATCCCCATTCTGATTCGACGTGGCCGCATTCACCAGAAGTACTCTATGAATACTTGGGCGAACTCGATGATGATGAGATCAATAAGATTACTCATCGTAACGCGATGCGGCACTACCACTTCGACCCGTTTTTGCAGCGTTCACCCGACGAGTGCACCGTCGGCGCACTGCGCGCACGCGCGGGCGATGTTGACGTAACGACAGTGTCCTCTGCGCGATCTCGGTCCAGAGACGCAAGCAGTGCCGGCATCCTGAGTGCGATGTCAGCCCTGGGGAACGCCGGAGGCTGAAGTATCCACTGGCTGAATGAGGCGCAATCTCGAGCCCAGTGCAGCGACGACGTGACACTCACGTCGAGTTGCCGGAAACCGGATTCTGTGGAGGTGCAGTATGGACATTTTGGGACACGATTCGGTCATTATTGGCGTGCTGTTCGATCTGGTCTTCCCACCGCCTGACCACTGGGATCCGCAGAAAGATGTGATCGACGGCATGACCCTCGCAATAGATGAAGGGATCGATCAGGGCTTACTGGATCGCCCGATCGAGTTCGTGCGCAGGGATGTCAATGGGTTGCCGCGGGGTCGGTCGAAAAATGTCGTCGACGCATGGAAGGAACTCGCCGACGCCGGAGCTATCCTCATCTTCGGGCCAATGATCACTGAGAATGCGGTCGTGTTACGCGAGCACGTCGAGAGCTCGGGTCATATCCCGACGCTTTCATGGTGCGGTTCTGAGGATTTCCTCGGGGAGTGGTGTTTTGAGTTGTCAGACGGATCGTTGAGCGAGGAGCCGTTTTACATTGCGAATATGATTGCCGGCTCGGGTTACCGCCGAGTTGGGGTCTGCTACGAGCGATCAGCGATTGGGACCGGGTACCTGTCCTATTTTCGTCAGGCGTGCGACGTGCACGGACTGGAGATTGTCGCCACGGCACCGATCGCCCAAACTGTTGCGGACTCTACCGATGCTGTTACAACGCTGAAGGCCAGCAACTGCGACGCAATCGTCCACCTCGGCTTTGGCTTCGGCCTTATCCGCTTCAATGAAGCACTCGAGAAGGCTGAGTGGGACCCACCCCGTTTTATGTCTACCGCATGGGAAGGTGGCTTCCTCAGCAATGAAATCTTCGCTTCGTCTAAGGGCTGGATCGGGCTTGAGCACTACGACGAAGGAAATCCAGTCGGCCAAGCAGTACTCGACCGCTTCGATGCCCGCTATGGGCGCCGCCCCGAGTATGCATACCCGCTTTACGGATTCGATGTCGGGAATGTCATTGTCCACGCATTGGCGTACGCGGAACCACTGTCTCCGGCGGGCGTGCTTCGCGGATTGGAACGCGTGAAGTTCCTGGAAGCCGCGAGCGGCAGCGCCGGTACGCGAATCTCATACGGCAAATGGAAGCGCAATGGCTGGCACGGCCCCGGTTACATGACGGCGAGAGAGGTTGCACCGGACCTGAAAAGCACTATCCTCCGCGGACGCTACGACGGACCGGTGGTCTGAGATGGCGACCGGGACTGCGCGATACCGCTTCGGAGTACACCTCAGCGGTGTCATGGACGCTGACGGGGTGAACTCATTCGTTACCCAAGCCGAGGGTATGGGATACGACACCGTCACGGTCGCCGATCACATTCGAGCGGAACAGATGTCGGCCGTACCGCTCATTACTGCGGCTGCAATGGCCAGCACGAGACTCAAGGTCGGTGCTCTCGTCTTCGGCAACGACTACCGGCACCCAGCGATGCTGGCTCGAGAGCTCGCTACCCTCGACGTCCTCAGCGGTGGCCGGGTCCTTGCCGGGATCGGCGCTGGATGGTTGGCCAGCGACTATACGACTGCTGGAATCCCACTCGACCGCCCAGGCGTCCGTATCGACAGACTCACCGAAGCAATCGCAGTTCTGAAAGGATTGTGGCAGAACGACACGTTCTCGTTTGCGGGTAAGCACTACACCCTAAACGACTGCGAGAGCACACCACGGCCAGTCCAGCGTCCGCACCCAAAGCTCCTGATAGGAGCCGGGGGCGATCGCATGCTCAAGCTCGCTGCTCGTGAAGCGGACATCATCAATCTGACGGTCAACCAACGCGCGGGCACCCCTGAACAACCCGTACTCAATCGGGACGCCGCAAATTCGGACCCGGAGCAGTTCGACGCACGAGTTCAGACAGTCAAGGACGCTGCCGGAACCCGATTTGCAACGCTCGAACTCAGTAGCTATGCCTATAACGTGATCGTCACCGACGATAGAGATCGATATCTCGACGCCACCGCGGAAGCCATGGGGGTTTCCCGCGAATGGGTTCTTTCCTGTCCCATGATCTTGATCGGCACAATGGCTGAAATCCGGGCTGACATCGAAGCGAAGCGCGATCGCTACGGCATCACCTACTGGATCTTCCCAGGTGGACAAATGGAACAGCTCGCACCTATCGTGGCTGAACTCGCTTCTGCCGGAGCGTCGATATGACGGATCGTCAACGCGTCGCCGATGCATGGGAGATCGTCCAACTGGCAAACCTGTATTGTCAGCATGCAGACGCCGGCCGGATCGATGAGCTAAGTGAACTGTTCACGCCTGATGGCATCTGGGACGGCACCGGAGTTCTGCTCGGGAAGCACCAAGGCCGGGAAGAAATCGCGAACTTCATGAAGGGACTCGGCATCGGGGCCGTTGTCGGCAGCTGCCACCTGAGCTCAAACCATGTCGTCAACTTCGACAGCGTCGACCGTGCGGTCGGCTCCGTTTACACCACTAGCGAAACACGGCTTCGCAACGGCAGCGTGCGGCTCGCTTTCAACGTCGTCCATGACGAGTACGTCTGGACTGGCCAACAGTGGCGGTTCTCGTCTCGGCAGATCGAGTTCTTGATGCCAGCACGGATGATTCCGGACGACGCTCCGCTACTGACCGAGGCCGACAGCAAGCGTGACTAGCGGACGGAACTCGGACGGCCCGAGCGTCCGGTGCGAGCGTCCGGTGTACGAAGACAAGAACGGTCCGCTGTGAAAGACAGCGGGGAATGGAGGATCAGCGATGCCAACGTCGGAGTGCCCCATGACGGATCTAGCGGATCCGGAACTGGCCCGCAACCCCCACCCCGTCTATCACCAGCTGCGCGGGCACGCCGGCGTCACCCGGGCAGAGTTAGGCCGAGCCGGCGGGGACCTCGTGGTTCTCAGCCGCTACAGCGACGTTTCCGAGGCCCTCCATTCGCCCGGTGCGTTCTCCTCGCGCGCCGGTATGATGGGCCAAGACCGCCCGGCCATCCCTGTCGAGATCGACGCGCCGGCTCATGCGCGCTATCGGCGCCTGCTGGACCCCCTCTTCTCGGCGCGCGCACTGGCTCCGCGCGAGACCGAGATGCGGCAGTTCGCAGCGAATCTCCTGGGCCCGTTGGCCGACCGGGGTGCATGCGACCTCCACGCCGAGTTCACGGTTCCCTTTCCGTGCGTCACGTTCCTTCGTCTGGTCGGCTTCCCGGTCAGTGACCTCGACCTCCTGCTTCGGTGGAAGTACTCGATGATCCAGCCCCAGCACGCGGCCGGTACGGACGATCCCGAAGTCCTGGCAGCCCTCCTACGGGATACGGGCGCGGAGATCCGCTCGTACTTCGATGAACTAGCGGAGGAGCGGACACGACGTCCGGAGAACGACCTGATGACGCACTTGCTGCAAGCGGAGGCCGACGGAGAGCGGCTGACGCGCGAGGAAGTGCTGGACATCTGCATCCTTCAGCTGACGGCGGGCCTCGACACAGTCACCGCGAGCATCGACTGCAGCGTCGCCTATCTGGCTGCCCACCCCGACGCCCGCGATGCCTTGGTGGCGGATCCGTCGCTGGTGCCGAAGGCAGTCGAGGAGTTCTTGCGGCGAGAGACGCCAGTGTCGTCCGTCTTCAGGCGCACGACCACCGACGTCGTCATCGCCGGCGACACCGTACCGTCGGGCTCTCTTATAGCGATCATGCTCGGCGCTGCGAACACGGACGGGGACGAGTTCCCCAACGGCGACGATGTGATCTTCGAGCGTGGCAAGACTCGCCATCTCGCATTTGGCGGCGGCACACATCGCTGCCTCGGTTCGCACCTCGCCCGGATGGAGCTACGCATCGCGATCGAGGAGCTCCATCGGCACATTCCACGGTACGCCCTGGCCGAGGGAGCAGAGCTCGTCTACCTCCCGGTCATCAGGTCACTCGCTGCCTTGCCTGTGGTGTGGTGAGCCCTGCAGCGCGATACGGAGGCGCGAGATGAGAGTTGTGATCGACACCGAACGCTGCACGGGCCACGGCCGTTGTTACTCGCTGGCGCCGAGTGTCTTCGCCGACGACGATCGGGGCTACGGCGCGAGCATCGGCGACGGCACCATCGCCGCCGCCCAGCTCGCCGATGCCCGCCGGGCCGTCTTCGCCTGCCCGGAGCGCGCCGTCACAATCGAGGGGGAACCGGGTTGAGTCACGGGTTTCACCGCTCGAGCGCGGCGACGTCGGCCACGGGCCGGCGCCGCACCCGACCGTGGTGCCCAGCTGGCGACCCCCACCGCCACGAGCACGGCCAGCAGGCAGTCGTCGGGGACGCGGACGGCGTCACGCAGCTCGGCTTTGGCACCGGCGGGCCATCCCGTCACCGCGCCGAGTGCGCACGCCTGGGCGGCCAGCGGGAAGTTCCGCATCGCCGGACAGATCGATCCGTCCTGCAGCAGCGGCTACACGCAGAACAACACCGCGCTTGGCACACCTTCCCCGTCGACATCGAGTCGAAAAGTACGAGTGCGTCACGAGCGCGGCGCGACGTGCTCGCCGCGATGGGGCAACAAAGGGGATGGAAATGACCGAGACGCCGACATTCACCGGCGAGGTCCGCATGTTCATCGACGGCGAGCTGGTCGAGGCGGACTCCGGCAAGCAGTTCGACAACATCAACCCGGCGAACGAAGAGGTCCTCGGTCACGTCGCGGACGCGTCGGACGCCGAGATGCGGCGCGCCATCGCCGCCGCTCGGCGGGCATTCGACGAAAGCGACTGGTCGACCAATCGGGCGCTGCGCAAGCGGTGTCTTGGACAGCTGCAGGAAGCGCTCGAGGCCGAGCGGGAGGAGTTACGGGAGGAGCTCATCGCCGAGGCCGGCGCGCCCCGTTCGTTGACGTACACGGCCCAGCTCGATGCACCGCTCGAGGACGGGCTGCGCTACCCGGCGAAGATGATCGACGAGTTCCCCTGGGAGCGCGACCTGCCCAACGGGACGCTGTTCGGCATGAACAGTCAACGGCAGGTCTGGAAGGAGCCGATGGGCGTCGTCGGCGCCATCGTGCCGTGGAACTATCCGTTCGAGGTCACGATCAACAAGATCGGCCAGATTCTTGCCACCGGGAACACGACAGTGCTCAAGCCCGCGCCCGACACGCCGTGGAACGCCACTCGCCTCGGCCGGCTCGTCGCCGAGAAGACAGACATCCCCCCGGGCGTATTCAACGTGGTCACGTCGTCGGACCATCTCGTCGGCGAGGAGCTCACGTTGTCGCCACTCGTCGACATGGTCTCGTTCACCGGCTCGACGGTGGTCGGCAAGCGGATCATGGAGAAGGGCGCTGCGACGCTGAAGCGCGTTTTCCTCGAGCTCGGGGGCAAGTCGGCGATGATCGTCCTCGACGACGCCGACTTCCCGAGCGTCGTGCCTGCCGGGTCGATGGTGTGCATGCACGCCGGTCAGGGCTGTGGCATGCAGACCCGGATGCTCTTGCCGCGGTCGCGCTACGACGAAGGCGTCGAGCTCATCACCCAGGGGATGAGCATGATCCGGTACGGCGATCCCAACGACCCCGACGTGATGATGGGCCCGCTCATCAGTGCAAAGCAGCGCGACCGCGTTCTCGGCTACATCGCCAAGGGTGAGGAGGAAGGGGCCAAGCTCGTGCTCGGCGGCGGCCGTCCGCCGAACAACTTCCCCAAGGGCTACTGGGTCGAGCCGACATTGTTCGTCGACGTCAACAATTCGATGACCATCGCCCAGGAGGAGATCTTCGGGCCAGTCCTGTGCGTGATCCCTTACGACGACGACGAGGACGCGGTGCGGATCGCCAACGACAGTGGTTACGGCCTGTCCGGCGGGGTGTTCTCGTCGAACGAGGCCCGGGCCACCGCGATCGCCCGCCGCATCCGCACCGGGTCGATTGGCATCAACGGCGGGTTGTCGTACGGCGCCGACTCGCCGTTCGGCGGCTACAAGGCCAGCGGCATCGGTCGCCAGAACGGCATCGAGGGCTTCGAGCAGTACGTCGAGACCAAGGCCGTCGCCTGGCTGCGCCCCTGACCCTCGTACCCTGAAGTCACAGGGGCCTCCTCGTCCAGTGACGATGGCAACAACCCCCGGCCTACCCGGGGGCCGTCACCAAGGAGCGGAGGCCCCGCCCCTTCATCGCATCAGAGAGCCAGGGCGAGTTCGGTGAACACTGCTGCGAGTCGGCGATGGGGTTCGGCGTCGACGCCGAGTTCGTAGTGGCCGCGGCGGAGTTCTGAACGAAGGCATGCCCGGAACCGATCACCTGGGCGGAGCGTAGCCGTTTGAGCCCTCGCATCGGCCGCAGCCGTGCCTTCAACCGGCCGTGATCGACTTCGACCTTGTTGTTCGCGTACCGAGCATCCACGTGGTGGGCGGCGGGGAGCAGTTCGTCGAGAACCCGCGGGTAGGCAGCGGCCCGGTCGGTGGTCACCTCGGCCGGGCGGCGGCCGTGGGCCAGCGCCCGGGTGAAGAAGCGCCGGGCCGCGGCGAGATCCCGTTTCTCGGAAGCGAGCACATCGATGACCTGCCCAAACCGGTCGATCGCCCGGTAGAAGTAGGTCCAGCGCCTGGCGACCTTGACGTACGTCTCGTCCGTGTACCACCTGTCACCGGGGCTGTCGCGACACGGCCGGGCCGCGTCGATCAGCAACGCCGTGAACCGCTGGACCCACCGGTAGACGCTCACATGATCAGCGGTGATGCCGCGTTCGGCCAGCAGTTCCTCGACGTCTCGATAGGACAGGTTGTAGCGCAGCTACCACCGCACCGCCAGCGTGATGACCTCCGGCGGGAACCGGAACCCCGCGAACTCGGAGACCGGAACCACGGGACGGGCACGCCGACGATGCACCCGTCGATCATGCCTGAGCGGCTGGCCCGACCGCTCTACCCCGCCGACGCACCAGCCCCCTCCCGGCTCAACGGCACCCTCGCCGCGGCCAGCGCCGACCACCTCGTCTACCTCTGGTAACACGCCCGGGAGCCCCGGCGGTCGTCAGCATCGAAGCCGCCAGCCGTGACCTTCGGAGTCGCAGCCGCGTGTCCGACTCCGAAGGTCATGCACGGATCAGCCCGGGGTCTGGCCGTCGTTCGATTCCTCCGCCGCCACGATGGCCTCGACCTCGTCGAGGTCATCGGACGTGAGCTTCCAGTCGGCCGCGGCGGCGTTCGCCGTGACCTGCTCCGGCCTGGTCACGCCAGTCAGCACGGAGCCGACCAGCGGTTGTGCGGCGAGCCAGGAGACGGCGAGCTCAAGCAGGGAATGGCCGCGCTTCTCGGAGAAACTCGTCAGCCGCTCGACCGTGCCGAGCCGTGCGTCGGACAGCGGGGGCCGTCGCGCCATGAGCCCGTCGCGGAGCATCTGGCTGACGAGGCCGTCGGCGCCGAGGCGAGAGTCCGCGGGCAATGGCTCGTCGCGCCGGTACTTCCCCGTGAGCAGGCCGTTGGCGAGCGGGAAATACGGCAGAATCGCCACGCCGCCGCGGTGCGCGGCATCGAGCACCTTCGGCGACGGGCGCTCGAGCACGTTGTACTGCACCTGGCAGGACCGGAATGGCCGCAGGCCGGAACGTTCGGCTACACCGGCCGCCGCGTCGAGCAGGTCGGCGGGCAGGTTGCAGCAGCCGACCTCGCGGACTTTGCCGTCGCGTACGAGGGTGTCCAGTGCCTGCAGGATCTCCTCGACCGGGGTGTCTGGGTCGGGCTGGTGCTGCTGGAGCAGGTCGATACGGTCGGTCCCCAGCCGGCGCAGGCTGGCCTCGACCGCGGCGACGATCCGCCCCGCGCCGCGTTGTGCCGGCTCCTGTTCGCTGATGTTAAGAAACTTCGTCGCTATCACCGCTTCGTCGCGGCGACCGCGCAGAGCGACACCCAGGAACTCCTCGGAATGCCCCTCGCCGAGGTAGGACGTAATGCTGTACTCCTCGGCGGTGTCGAAGAAGTTGATCCCGAGGTCGAGCGCGGTGTCGACGATCCGAGTGACAGTCTCCTGGTCGCACGGGCGGCCGAAGAAATCCGTGCCGAAGTTGTTGCCGCCGATGCCGACGACCGAGACGTCGAGGACGCCGATCCGGGTGCGCCTCACCGCGGCGACCGCTCTGCTGCGTGCGACCACACTGCGCTCGTCGCCTCCGGCCGGGAGAAGACCCTGCGGAGGGCCGCTAACGGCCACGGGTTCTGCATACTCATGCCTCCAGTGCCAGCCGGATCTCCTGCGCGTCCCGGTCCGCGCTCGTAGCGTGAACCGACGGACGTTCCTACTCTGACACGCTGCCTTCTGGACACGCACACATTTGCCGTTCGAGTGGAACCCTTGCCGAGCTGCCGGCCCGCCAGCGTTCCGCGGTCGTCCTGCGTCGCTACCTCCAGCTGTCCGAGGCGGAGGCAGCCGAGGCGCCGGGGTCCCGGATCGGCACGGTGAAGAGCCTGACGTCCCGCGGACTCTCCCGACTGCGGCGCATTGCCGAGGTCACGCTGCCAGGCTCCCAGCCCCGCGAGGGAGCTATCAATGTCACCACATCGCGTAGTCGATCGAGGCCGATGCGCTACCTCGCCGCAGCCCTGCGTCGACACCGTCGACCCGGCCACTGGCCGCAAAATTAGGCCGCCGCTCATCTCGATGCGTGCGACAAGAGACAAGTTCGACGAACTCGTGCTCACCGAGCCACGGTTCGATCCGGTTGCGTCGATCAAGTGACATTTCTTCGCGGCTATCTTCCCCCACCCGGAGGAGCTCAAGGCTATCGAGCCGGTGATGCCGTTCAGCAGGGCATACCCACGCGTCATCGAAGCTATCGACGTAATCTCCAGCCTCGACCAGCGGCCCAACCTGCTTGGTCCGGGCGATGCTCCAGCTCCAGGTAGGGATCGACCCGGACGATCCTGGATCCGTTCTTGATCTCACGGCCCTCGGTTTCGTCAACAACGCCTGGCGTAACAGCCCCGTCGAGGACTGGCATAGCGAGGGGCGGCTTGACGACGGTGACATGCTGCGGATCAATGCGCATACCAGCTGGAGGGTCCGGGAGATCATCCGCCGCTGGCGCCGTGAGCAGGGGATCGACCCGGATCAGTAACCCTGGCCCTTGGGACGCCGCGACGGCGTGAAAAGGTGGGCCTGGCTGCCCGCCAACGCCGTCAAGCTCTTGGTCTTGTAGGCCGTGGATCAGTCTGGCGCTGGGACCTGGCCTTCTGGGCCGCGCACTGTGCCACGAGCACGCCGGTCAGATTTCTGATCTCCCTTCGGGTCCCCGGGCGGCCACCCTGGATCACCTCGGAGCTCAGGAGCCTGTCCCGCGATGAGCAGTCCCCTTCACGGTGCCCAGCGCGCTGCGATCCTGTCTCCGGCTCTTGACGGCCGCATGTGACTGCGCAATCATGACTGCGTAGACAGATACTTCCGATCTCAAGGCTCGATCCCGGGAACGGCCGGCCACCTGCCCCGACCGTCCAGCCGCGGTCGAAGGTCCGAGGCTGTCACGCCCGAAGCCGAAAAGGACCAGCTTGAAAATGCGGTACCGAACTCTTGGCTCATCTGGCCTGCACGTGTCGGCGATCTCGCTCGGCACGATGACCTTCGGCGGCGGCAAGGGCGTACTTGATGTCGCCGTGGACGAGGCACGCGCCATCGTGGATACCGCGCTGGACAGCGGGGTAAATCTCATCGACACCGCCGACGTGTACTCGGCGGGTGAGTCCGAGCGGATCGTCGGAGAGGTCATCCGCGGGCGGCGCAGCGAGGTCATCCTCGCCACCAAAGTCCGGTTCCCCACTGGTCCCGGCGTCAACGACGAGGGACTTTCCCGCAAGCACATCTTCGAGTCCTGCCACGCAAGCCTGCGACGCCTGCAGACCGACTATATCGACCTGTATCAGCTCCACGGCTGGGATGGTGCGGTCGCCCCGGAGGAGACCATGGGCGCGCTGGCCGCGCTGGCCGCCTCCGGAAAGGTGCGAGCGGTCGGCTGCTCGAACTTCTCCGGCTGGCAGATCATGAAATCCCAGCACGCCGCCGAGGCTGTCGGCGGACCGAGGCACGTGTGCCAGCAGATCTACTACTCTCTGCTGTCGCGTGACGCGGAGTACGAGTTGCTGCCCGCAGGGCTTGACCAGAGCCTCGGGACATTGGTCTGGGGCCCGCTGGCCGGCGGCCTGCTGACCGGGAAGTACCGACGCGGCCAGGCCTGGCCGCACGGTGCCCGGCACTCCACCGACTGGAGCGAGCCGCCGATCCACGACTGGGACCGCGCTTCACGATCATCGAGCAGCTGGTCGCCGTGGCCGAGCAGCATTCGGCTCCGCCGGCCCAGGTCGCCCTGGCCTACCTCCTGCACAAGCCATTCGTGACCTCGGTTATCGCCGGTGCGCGGTCCGTCGAGCAGCTGAAGCGGACACTCCCCGCCGCCGACCTGGAGATCAGCGACGAGGGCTTGTCAGCGCTCGACAGGGTCTCGAGCTCGCCCCTTCCGTATCCGTACTGGCATCAGGCCCGCACGATACGGGGCAAGCTCGGCGAACCGGAAAGGCTGGCGCTGTCCAGCGCGGCAGATGTCGGACCGAAGCCGACGGAGGCCCGCGGTGAGCACTGATGAGGGCAAGCAGGCCCGAGCGCCCAGAAGCGTGGACGTAGCCCGCCTGGCGGGCGTATCGCAGAAGACTGTCTCCCGGGTCTTCAACAACGAGCCGTACGTATCCGCCGAGGTACGCCTACGGGTACTCGAGGCCGCAGAACACCTCGGATACCGGCTGAACAACGCGGCGCGGGTACTTGCCTCCGGGCGCACCCGGTCCATCGGAGTCGTATCGCTCGGCACTGCCTTGTACGGACCAGCCTCCATGCTGGTGGGCATCGAGCGGGCCGCACGGTGCACTGGATATGCGCTCCGGGTGGTGAACACGATCGAGGGTGACCCGGATGGCGTCGCCGGCGCCATCGATTCGCTCCTCAAGCAGGGCGTGGACGGCATCGTCATCTCCGAGCCCATCGAGGAGGGTACCGGCTCGCTCCGTTCCGACGTGCCGGTGCTTGTCTTCGGCGAACAACCGGCGTTCATCGCACCTCAGGTGCTGAGCGCGGGCGTCAACTCCGAGCTGCTCGCCCGGGTGGCGAGCGAGTACCTGCTGGGCTTGGGCCACGCGACCGTACACCATCTGGCCGGCCCGCAGCAGTGGCACACCGCACGGGACCGGGCGCAGGGATGGCGTTCCGCGCTGCGGGCGCGGGGGCGGGCCGCGCCGCCGGCCGTCGAGGGCGACTGGTCCGCGGCATCCGGGTACGCCGCGGGCCGCGAACTGGCGATCAACCACGACGTGACCGCGGTATTCGCGGCCAACGACGAAATGGCCATAGGCCTGATCCGCGCGATTGCGGAAGCCGGCCGACGGGTACCCGACGACGTCAGCGTCGTCGGCTTTGATGACATCCCCATCGCCGCTTACGTCATTCCTCCCCTCACCACGATGCGGCAGCCGTTCGACGCCGTGGCCAAAGGCGGACTCGAGCTTCTGATACACGCCATCGAGAAGCCCGATGTCGATCCCCCGCTCCCGGCCGAGCAGCCAGTCGAGCTTGTCGTCCGTGCTTCGACGGCTCCCTCGCCCATTCGGGCCCGCTAAACCCACCCCTCCCCTTCCTGGAGGCTCCCTCATGGCGGACCTGCCCGCCCGGGTCTTGTTCGGCACCGCCTACTACCACGAGTACCGGCCGGCCTATCATCAGGGACCCGGCGAGGATCGTCCCGGCGAACGACTCAAGCTGGACCTCGACCAGATGGCCGAGGCACGCTTCACAGTCATCCGGGTCGGCGAGTCAGTGTGGTCGACGTGGGAACCGGAGAACGGACGGTTCGCGCTGGACTGGGTCCAGCCGGTGCTCAACGGCGCCCACGAGCGCGGCATCGCGGTCATCCTCGGGACCCCTAGCTACGCGGTACCGCCGTGGCTGGCCCGGCTGTACCCGGAAATCGCCGGTGAGCGGGCCACCGGCCAGCGCATCGGCTGGGGCGCCCGGCAGGAGGCCGACTTCACCCATCCGGGCTTCCGGTACCACGCCGAGCGGGTGATCCGGGCGATCCTCGCCCGGTATGCCGAGCACCCGGCGGTCATCGGGTTCCAAGTCGACAACGAGCCCGGCAACGAACTGCTGCACAACCGCGGGGTCTTCCAGCGTTTCGTGGATCATCTGCGGTGCCGGTACGGGACCGTCGAGACCCTCAACCGCGAGTGGGGCCTGGTCCACTGGTCCCACCGGCTTTCCACATGGGCCGACCTGTGGACGCCGGACGGAAACGCCCAGCCGCAGTACGACCTGGAATGGCGGGAGTTTCAGGCCCGTCAGGTGACCGAGTTCATCGCCTGGCAGGCCGGCATCGTCCGCGAGTACGCGCGGCCGCACCAATTCGTGACCACCTGCATCTCCTACACTCGCCCCGCGGTGGAGGACAACGAGCTGACCAATCAGCTCGACATAACAGCGGGCAACCCGTACTACACCATGCAGGACGGTCTGGCACTCCCCGACCAGGGCGACGCCGAACAAGGCTGGGAAACCACCGGCGTCTGGGCCCTCTACCAGACCGCCGACCGGATGTACTCCTCGCGCCAGGAACCCTTCCTGGTCACCGAGACCAACGCCACCTCCGTCGGCATGCCGTGGAACAACCGGCCAGCCTACGACGGCCAGTGGCGCCAGGCCGCCTGGGCACTGATCGCCCGCGGGGCGCGGATGGTGGAGTACTGGCACTGGCAATCGTTGCATTTCGGTGCCGAGACCTACTGGGGGGGCATCCTCCCGCACAGCGGCCTGCCCGGCCGCGCCCATGGTGAGCTGACCGGCCTCGGCGCCGAGCTGGATGCGGCCGGCCAGCTTGTCGCCGGACTCGTCCCTGACGCGGACATCACGATGGTGTACTCCGTACCGAGCAAGTGGGTCATGGAGAAGTACCCGCCATTGTCCGCTGGCGGTGGTAAGCCGGACCCCCACGCTTACCACGGCATCTTCGACCCCTTCTACCGCGGCGCCTTCGACACCGGTCGGCAGGTCCGGATCGTTCACTCGCGGCAGTTGCCCGACGCCACCCCGGGGATGGCCGCGCGCCGTCACCCGGTACTTGTGGTCCCCGCACTGCATGTCGTCGACGACCGGACCATCGACTGGCTCGCTGCGTACGCTCACGCGGGCGGCCACCTGGTCCTCGGCCCGCGCACCGCCTACGCGGACCATCTCGCCCGTGCGCGGCACGAGCCGGCGCCGGCCCGTCTCGTGGAGGCCGCCGGCGTCCGGTACGAGGAGTTCAGCAACTTGCCCAGCGCCGTCCCGCTCCGCGCGGTTCTCGGTGGCTCGCTGGACCTGCCTGAGATCGCTACCGCGACCCGCTGGGCCGACGGGCTCACCGTTCTCGATGCCGAGGTGCTCGCCGGGTACGATCACCCCCATTTCGGACGCTGGCCCGCGATCACCACCCGGCCGCACGGTGCAGGCCGTATCACATGCGTCGGCACGGTCCCCGGCAGGGATCTCGCCAGGTCCCTCGTCAGGTGGCTGGCGCCCGTACCGGCTAGCGGGTGGGGCGGCCTCCCCGCCTCCGTCACCGCGACCACCGCCACGTCGCCGGACGGACGGCGTGTCCACATCATCCACAACTGGAGCTGGGAACCCGTCCGTGTCGCCGCACCCGTCGACCTGGCTGACGTGGTGACCCGTAACCCGATCCGCGCTGGCACCGACCTGGCTCTCGGTGCGTGGGATGTGCGGATCCTCTTCCGTCCAGTGAGGGAGAAAGCATGAAGATCCGCACGCTCGGCACGACCGGGCGGCACGTGACCGAGTTGTGCATAGGTACCAGCGCGCTCGGCAGCATGCCGGGGACATACGGATACTCGGTAGACGAGGCCCAAGCGCTGGACACGCTGCGACGGGTGTTCCAGGGGCCGATCACGTTTGTCGACACCGCGAATGAATACGGTGCGGACGGCGCCAGTGAGCGCCTGATAGGCACCGTCCTCCGGGAACTGGGCGGCGTGCCCGAGGGATTCCTGATAGCGACCAAGGTGGATCCCGACCGGTACGGCGACTTCTCCGGTCGGCGGGTGCACGCCTCGGTTGCGGAGAGCCGCGAGCGGCTGGGCATGGACCGGCTGCCGCTCGTCTACCTGCATGACCCGGAGCGCATCCCCTTCGAGGCCAGCATGGGCCCCGGCGGCGCGGTGGAGGCTCTCAGGAAACTGCAGGCGGACGGGGTGATCGGCCACCTGGGGGTGGCAGGAGGCCCGATCGGCCTGCTCCGCGGGTACGTGGCCACCGGGGTCTTCGAGGCGGTCATCACGCACAACCGGTTCACCCTGCTTGACCGGTCGGCGGAGCCGCTGCTTGACGACTGCGCGGCGGCCGGCGTGGCGGTGGTCAACGCTGCTCCCTTCGGCAGCGGCCTGCTGGCCAAGGGCCCCGGCGCCACCGACCGCTACTACTACCGCCCCGCCCCGCCGCAGATCCTCGAAGCCGCGAAACGAATCCAGGCCGCCTGCGAACGGCACGGGGTACCGCTTGCCGCCGCGGCGCTGCAGTTCTCCATGCGCGAACCGCGGATCGCGTCGACCATCGTCGGCATCACCAGGCCCGAGCGGATCGATCAGATGGCCGAACTCGCCGAGTACCCGGTTCCTGAGTCGCTGTGGCAGGAGATTTCTCCTGCTCCCAGGGAGGTCTGGCTCTCGTGACAGCATTCGCCGTCATCGGCAGCGGCCGGCGGGCTCGTTTCTTCCTCCGGCTGGCGAAGGCGATGCCGGACCGGTTCCTGGTCAACGGCGTCGTGACCCGTACCGCCACGCGGGCCAGTGAAGTCGCCGCGGAATGGGGCGTCCCGGCGTTCCGTTCCGTGGACGACCTGCTGCGGCACGAGCGGCCCGGCTACATCGTCGCATCGGTGCCCTGGCCGACCATGCCGGACACGGTTCGCGAGGTGGTGGCGCACCGGATGCCCATCCTTGCCGAGACACCGCCCGCGCCGGACGTCGCCGGCCTGCGGTCGCTATGGAGCGACGTGGGCGGTACCGGCCTGGTGCAGGTCGCCGAGCAGTACCTGCTGATGCCTGGCCACGCGGCGCGGCTCGCACTCGTGCGTGAGGGCGTGATCGGCACCCCGACCTCGGTCCAGGTCTCCTCGACTCACCTGTACCACGCGGTGTCGCTGATCCGCGGCCTGCTCGGCACCGGCTTCGAGGTCGCCGAGGTACGCGCCATCACGCACACCGCCCCGCTGGCGAACCCGCTCGGCTTCGACGGGTGGACCGGCGACGGCACGCCACAGCAGCTGGCCACGACCATCGCCACCATCGATTTCGGCGGCACGATGGGCCTGTACGACTTCACCGACAACCAGTGGTGGAACCCGCTGCGGATGCGGCGCATCGTGATCCGCGGATCGATCGGCGAGATGGCCGACGACCGCGTCGTCCGGCTGGCGGACCCGGCCACGCCGGTGGAGTCCCGGCTGATCCGGCGGCAGACCGGAGTCGATCTCAACCTGGAACTGCTCGACCTCAAGCACATCAGCTTCGACGGCCGGGTCATCTACCGCAACCCGTTCGCCGGCGCGGCCCGCTCCGACGACGACATCGCCGTCGCGGACATCCTCGAGCGCACGGGGGCCTGGACGCGCCAGGAGGGCCCGCCGCCGTACCCCCTCGCGGAGGCCTGCCAGGACCACCTGATCAGCCTCGCCATCATCGAGGCGGCCAAGGCCGGCACGGCGGTCACCATCGGCAAGGAGGCCTGGGCCGGCTGACGGGGGTCGCCGGTTCTTTCCGGCACCGAGTCCATGGCGCGTACCGCCGCTCTCAGCCCGCGATGATCTGCTCGGCGACCCGGTCGATGTTGGCCATGATGCGGTCGGCGGAGACGGGGACGTGCGGATGAGCGGTCGGCATCAGGCTGGGGCAGCAGGATGAGGCGGTCGACGCCGAGTTCGGCGTACCGGTCAACGGTGGACCGGTCCAGCGGCCCGACCGGGGTGACGCTGAGCTTCAGCGGGCCGAGGTGAGCCGGCCGTTCGTGCGCGCGGGCGATCTCGCGCAGCGATTCGACACAGCGGCGGGTCCCGGCCAGGTCCAGCCCAAACCCGTACCAGCCCTCCGCTGTGGTCACGGCCCGGCGGAGCGCGGCGGGCGCCAGCCGCCGATCACGATGGGTGGGCACGGGCGCTGCGCGGGCCGGGGGCGGGCGTCGATCCCGCTGAACGAGACGAACCGGCCGTGGTATTCGGGCCTGTCCATCGACCACAGCGCCCGCATGGCCCCGATGTAGTCATCCATCCGCTCCCCCCGGCCCGCCATCTCCACGCCGGTGGCGGCGAACTCCGCGGGCACGTAGCCTGCTCCGAAGCGGACGGTCCAGGGCGGACCGTCGCTGACCTGCACTGTGGTGAACTCTGCGATGTCCTGGGCTTGTTTGACCGCCCGCCGCTAGTCAAGGTCAGGCGTGGACAGCTGCGGCGGGGAGCCGGGTCAGACGGAACCGCTCCCTGCCGCGCGTGAAACCGAATCAGCCGAAGAAACCGTCGATCGCGTACTGGTCGGGACGATGGTAGGTCTGGACGATCCGACCATCGACGATCTTGTGGGCGAGGATCTCGACGCAGTCGAGCCGACGACCGCCGGCCTCAGCGGTGACCCGCTGGACCTGCACCGCACCCCAGTCGCTGCCGAGGACATCGACGACGTCAAGGGCCAGCGTCCCGCCAGACATCTCGTAGGCCTTCGCCAGGAAACCGACGATCTGCTCGGGCCCGGTGTAGGTGCCGGTGACCGGACTGGTCCCGGGCAGCTCCCAGATCGCGTCCGGCGCGAAGTGCTCCGCGACGGTGGCCAGGTCACCGCGGGTGAAAGCGGCGATGAGACGTCGGGCGAGGGCGGCGTTCGGATGGTCGGACATGGCGGGCGCTCCTGAAGGACGGTCGGTGGTTGCCATGCCGCCATGATCGGGGCGGGACGGTGCGCGACGCGTCGGCCGAACGGCGGAGTTAAGGCCGCGCGATCGGCCGATCCGCCCCGGCGCCCAGGCCTTCGGCGACGGCCAGGGCGGCCAGCTGCACCCGGCTGGTCAGCTCGGTCTTGGCCAGCAGATGTTCGACGTGGGTCTTGACGGTGCCGGGCGACAGGTAAAGCCGCCGGGCGATGTCCGGGTTCGTCAGTCCCTGCGCGAGCAGGCCCAGCACGTCGGCTTCCCGGCTGGTGATGCCGAGCCGGGCAAGGGCAGGGGGGACGGCGGTGTCGCCGCGCCCACGGCGCCGCTGTGGCACGCCGGCACGGCGCAGCAGACCCCGGCAGGCGCCGGCCATCCGGTCCAGGCCACGGCCGGCGAACCAGCCGTGCGCCTCGGCCAGCCAACCGGCCGGGTCGCCCCAGCCGTCGGCGAGGGCTGCCTCGGCGAGCAGGCGGCGGCCAAGCTGGTGGTAGCCCTGGGTTCGGTCCAGCCGCGCGAACTCCGCCTCGCCGCGTTCGTAGCTGGCCAGCGCGAGCTGGTTGTCGCCTGCCCGGCCGGCCGCGATCGCGTCGGCATAGGCCAGTAGGCCGCGGACGACGGTGTGTGCCAGCGCATCCGGTGTGGCTGCGTGGCGGCGCGCGTCCGCGCCGGTTCGATCATCGCCGTCGAGGGTTGCGAGCAGTGGCCACAGCCCCCGGTACGGGGCCGCGGACACCGCGCCGCCGCCGGCGCGCACATGGCGCATCGACCGTTCCAGCTCGTCGAGGGCACGCGGCCGGTCCTCGCTGACCAGGGATAGCAGCGCCAAGCATTGCCCCCACAGGTAGGCCTCGAGCTCGTCGCCCTCGCCGAGCTGGCGGGCATGCCGCGCCGCGCTTTCGGTTTCGCCACGCCCGCCGGTGACGGCATGCGCCTGGGCGAGGCAGACCCAGCCGAACGCCGCCTGGGACGCCAGGCCGAGGCGGGTTGAGGCCTCGACGCTGCGCCGCCCCGCGGCGAGCGCCTCGTCCGGTTCGAACCGGACCCCGTGGATGGCCGACAGGTGCAGGTCGATGGCCGCGACCAGGCCGGCGGCGGACGCCTCCAGCGCGGCTACCCGCGCCGTGCGCAGGCCGTCGAGTCGCAGCGTGGACAGGAAGTCGGCGGTCGCGACCTCGTGCAGCGCGCGGGCCCGCCACAGCCGCAACCCGTGCCGTTCCGCCACCAGCTGCGCCCGGTCGAACAGCCGAGCCGCCCCGGTGAGGTCATCGGCGGCGCGGGCCAGCCGGCCCAGGACCTCCAGCGCCTCGCAGGCCGCGGCCGGCTGGCCCGCACGTTCCGCGCCAGCCAGCGCACGCTCGGCATGAGCCGCGGCCTCGGCCCTGTTTCCCGCGTTGATCTCGACGAGGGCCCGGAGCGCGTCGACACTCGCACGCTGGCCCTCACCCTCACCCAGGGGTACAGCCTCCAGCGCCGCCTGTGCCCGGTCGAGCACGGCTGCCGCCTCGACCAGCCGGCCGGCGGACACGCCCGCCCGTGCCACCGCGAGGCGCGCCTCAACCTGCCTGGCCGTCTCGGCACGGGCAGCCTCCAGGGTGCGCAGCAGCCTGTACCCGACGGCCAGCGCCCGCTCGGCCTCTCCCGCGAGGGCGAGCACCTCGGTCAGTGCCTCCTCGGCCGCCGCTGTCCGGTCGAGATCACCGGCGGCCTGGGCGACCGCCTGTTCCAGGAGCGCGGCCGCGGACGCCAGCGCGCCGCGGTGACAGGCGTGCCGGCCAGCCCGGGTGAGCAGAACGGCCGCCCGGTCCCGTTGCCCAGCCTGGACTGCCAGCCGGGCCGCGTCATCGCACCACGGCTCAGGGATACCTGGATGTACCGCCTCGATCGCGTCCAAGGCGGCCGCCGCCCAGCCCGCCCGTTCGGGGGCCACCATCGCCAGCCGCACCGCCTCGCCGCTGAGTGCGTGCCGGAAGCGCAGCCGGTGCTCCTCGCCGGGCACCGGCCCCAGCAGGTGTGCCTCGACGCCCGCGCGCAGCGCCCGCCCGACCGTGGCACCGTCCAGCCCGGTCATCAGGGGCAGCAACACGGCGTCGAACTCGCGACCGAGTACCGAGGCGGCCTGCAGCGTGCTGACGACCTCGGTCCCGTACCTGGCCAGCCGGCGGCTCACCGCCGCCACGTGGGTCCGTGGCACCCGGGCCTGGGTCCGCCCGTCGAAAAGCCACGCTCCGCTGTCGTCCCGCAGTAGTGCGCCGTCGTCGATGAGGCCGGCCAGCACCTCCTCGACGAAGAACGGCCGCCCTTCCGTCACCTGCTCCAGGAACTCCACCAGTGCCGGCGGCACCGTCGCCGAGGCGAGGCAGGCGAGCACCAGTTCGGTCAGCTCATCCGCGGCGAGACGGCCAAGGTCAACGAGTTCCGCGCACCGCCGAGCCACCAGCGCCGCCACCAGGTCCGCCGCCGGCCCGGCCTCCTCCGTCCGAAGCGTCGCGACGAACAGCAACCCGGCCTGGGCGGCGTGGTCGACGAGGTACTCCACCGCGACCAGCGTGTCGGCGTCGGCCCAGTGCAGGTCCTCGACAACAACCACCGCACCCCCCGGCTGGCAGGTCGCCAGCAACCGCAGCAGCCCCTCGGCCAGCACCAGCGGCGATCCACCGGTTGGCGGTCCGGCCCGCTCCGGGACCGGCAGGAGAGCGCCGAGTGCCGGCCGGAATGCGGCCACCGATGGATGGTCAAGGTCGGCCCCGTTCCGGGCCGCGGTCAGCGCGATCTCCACCAGCGGCCGCAACGGCACCCCACCCGATCCGGTCCGGCCGGCGAGCACGGGACCGGTATGCCTGGTGAGCGCCTCCCGGACCAGGCGCGACTTGCCCATGCCCGCCTCGCCGGTAACGATCAGCGCATTGCCCCGACCATCGCCCAGCGCATCGAGGCAGGAGCGAAACTGCTCAGCCTCGTTACGCCGCCCGACCAGCCGCGGCGACACCACCCTCACCGGACCAGTATCGAAGGGCAGGCCTGCACGCCGAATCCGCACGCGGAGGCGGACGCGGGCCGACCCGCGTCGGTAACGCGGCGGTAAGCCGCCCGGTCACGCCCGGTGTCAGGCCAAAGGGCGTGTCGGACCTACCGGAAGGCGAAGCCTCGCGCGCCCGGAGGCCCGTTCCAGATGTCAGCCGTGGGAAAGCCGGCGGCCTTGGCGGAAGAAGTCGACGGCGTCGGCGACGGAGTGGACCTTGTCCCAGGTGAGGTAGGCCCCGAAGGGCGCGTTCCAGACCCGTCCGGGGAGTGCGTTGGGGGCGCCGGTGGACCGACGTAGAGGTAGGGCTCGGCGACGTACTCGTCGCCGGGTGACGCGCCGTAGTTGATGTCAGCGGCGCGGATGGCGACGTCGGCGTGCTCGGGCCAGAGCGTGCTGCCGCTGGGCTCGTCGCCGGGGATCTCAGCCCGCCACTGGCGCAGCGCGGCCGTCACCCGCGGCGCAGAAGCAATCGCCGGAGCCGGCGTCACCGTGCCGTGGACGCACCGGAGCGGGCGGGATCGAGCGCGCGCCCTCGAGCAGCGGGTCCACGCGGCACTCCAGCTGTCCTCGGCGATGGTGGCGACCGCGCAGAGCCTGGTGATGGCGCTCGCCGAGGCCGCCGCCGAGCCGAGCACGCCCAGCGCGGGCGCGACGCGTGCCGGCGCGGCAGCCCCGGTCAGGCCCGGACCGCGGCACGCGAGCGCAGCGGCTCGGCCAGCTCAGTGCGGAAGAACTCCAGGAAGCCGTCCGGGTCGGGGCCGGCGTTCAGCAGCGCCAGCCGGTCGAAGCCGGCCCGGACGAACTGGTCGGCGACCTCCAGGTGACGGGCCGGGTCCGGGCCGCAGGCGAAGCGCTCGGCGACGTCCCCCTCGGTGACGGTGGTCGTCGCGGCCTCGAAGTTGACCGGGTTCGGGAGCTCGCTCATCACCTTCCAGCCGGTCAGCGCCCACCGGGTGGTCGCGAGCACGGCCTGGCGCGCGGAGCGCTCGTCGGCCGCCCAGGCCAGCGGAACCTCGGCGTAGCGCGGCCCGCTGCCGCCCGCGGCCACGTAGTGCTCGACGATCTGCGGCTTGGGCTCGGTGGCGAACAGCGCGTCGCCGTGCTCGGCGGCGAGCCGGGCCGACGGCTCGCCACTCGCCGCGAGGGCGATCCGCGGGAGCGTCTCCGGCAGGTCGAAGACCCGCGCGTCGTCCAGGCGGAAGTACCGGCCGTCGTACGACTGGTAGCCGCCGCTCCAGAGCAGCCGGATGATCTCCACGGCCTCCCGCAGCATCGCCTGGCGCTGCTGGACGGCGGGAAAGGGCTGCCCGACGACGTGCTCGTTGAGCCGCTCGCCGGAGCCGAGCCCGAGAGTGAACCGCCCGTCGGACAGCAGCGCGACCGTGGCGGCGGCCTGCGCGACCACGGCCGGGTGGTAGCGGACCGTCGGGCAGGTCACGCCCGTCACCAGCTCGATGCGGTCGGTCCGCGCCGCGATGGCGCCCAGCATCGACCAGGTGAAGGCGGCATGGCCCTGGACGTCGAGCCAGGGGTGAAAGTGGTCGCTGATGTCGACGAAGTCGAACCCCGCCGCCTCCGCGGCCACGGCCTGCCGGACGATCTCCTTCGGCCCGAACGCCTCGGTCATGAGCTTGTAGCCGATCTGCATCCCTGCCACTCCCTTCGGTGGGCCGCGTCGGCGCGGTCGCCCCGAGCGGCTCCTGCCCCGGTGGCGGACCCGGAACCGTGCGGGCGCGCGATACGCGGGCCTGACCTGGGGTAGGGCGGGGTGGGTGACTGACCTTGCTCGTACGGAGCCTGTCCGGGCCGTGCTGTTCGATCTCGACGGAACGCTGGCCGACACCAATTACGGCCACACGCTCGCCTGGTCGCGTGCCTTCCGGCAGGAGGGCCATCACGTAACGATGGCGGCCATACACCGGCATATCGGCATGGGGTCCGACCGGATGCTCGACGATCTGCTCCCCGACCGGGACCGCGGCCGCGACGACATCCTGTCGGCGGCGCACACCGAGCACTACGCCACCTTCATCGGCCTCATCGAGCCGCTGCCCGGCGCCCGCCCGCTGGTCCGCGCGGTGGCGCGGCGCGGCGCCCGGGTCGTGCTGGCGACGTCGGCCCAGCCGCTCGAGCTGCGCGCGGCCCGCGAGGCGCTCGACGTGGACGACTGCCTGACCGCCGTCACCTCCCCTCAGGACGCCGACCGGTCCAAGCCGGAGCCCGACATCCTGCGGGCCGCGCTCGACCGGTCGGGGGCCGAGCCGGCGCGCGCGGTGATGGTCGGCGACGCCCGCTGGGACGTGCTGGCCGCGCGGCGCGCCGGCATCCCGTGCGTCGCCGTCCTGACCGGCGGGATCAGCCGGGGCGAGCTGACGGAGGCCGGCGCGGCGGCTGTCTACGACGGCCCGGACGACCTGCTCGCCAACCTCGACGACTCGCCGGTCGGCGCGCTGTGGAAGTAGCGCGGTCGGGCTGGCCGCCTACGGAATGTCGGAGCTGGGTATGCCCCCGGGCGCGCTTGAGACGACGATCGAGACCTACAACCGGCACGCCGCGCGGAACGAGGACCCGTTCTTCCACAAGCACGCGAAGTGGCTGCGGGAGTTGACCGGTCCCCTGGCCGCCGTGGACCCCCGGGTCCTCGGTGCCGAGATCGCGACCACGACGGACATCGCGAGGTTCACCCTGGGTGGGCTGCGGACGACCGTGGACGGTGCCGTGCTGCATGTGACAGGCCGGCCGATCGCCGGCCTGTACGCGGCGGGCCGGGCCTCGTCGGGTATTCACGGCGAGGGCTACCTCAGCGGCACCTCGCTGGGTGACGGCACCTTCTTCGGGCGCCGCGCCGGGCGGGCCGCCGCCCGCTGAGACGTGGCTGGACGTCGGTGGCGTCACCGACGCCCAGCGGCCATCGTGCCGGGCGGACGAGACGTGCCGGGCGCGGGTCGGTTAACCGAGGCGCCTGCGGGCGGTGGAGATCACTTCCTCACCGAAACGCATCGTACGTTCGATCTTCGCCTCGAGGGGCTCGTCGTCCGGGGTGGTGTCGTAAACCGGCCGGGGACCGGGGAAAGAACTGTGGGCGTGTGTCACGCCGAGCTCGGCCAGGGCACACAGCGCGTCGAGATCCGCGGGCGCGGCTGTGTGTATGGCGAACGGAGCGTTCTCCCGGCCCTGTTCCCGCAGCTCGTTGCGCAGCACGTCGATGGCCGTCTCGAGCTCGGCGTTCTCCAGACCGATGGTGATCCACCCGTCGGCGACCCGTGCCGCCCGCCGCAGCATCGCCGGCGAGTTGCCGGCCACCAGAATGGGCACGGGATTCTCGGGTACCGGGTTGATTTTGACCGGCGCGAACTCGTAGAACTTGCCCTTGTGGCCGTAGTACTCCCCGGAGGACAGTCCGCGGATGATGTTGATGCATTCCTCGAACCGTTGCGCACGCCGCTGCCAGGGCATGCCGACGACCTCGTAGTCGTCGGGCCACGGGCTTGTCCCCACGCCGAGCCGGAACCGTCCGCCGGAGAGGACGCCGAGCGAGGTCACCTGCTTCGCGAAGAGCACCGGATGGCGGATCGGGAGCTTCAGCACGAACGGCATGAGCTCGATGGTGCTGGTCGCCACCGCGATCGCGCTTAAGGCGACCATCGGCTCCAGGAACGGCATGTTCTCCAGGAACTCCCGGGACCCGTCCGGGCTGTAGGGATAGCGGGAGTCCGACTGTTCAGGATAACAGACGCTGTCCGAGACCGCGATCCCGTCGAAACCAGCCTCTTCCGCCGCCTTCGCCAGTGGCAGATACTGGGCGGGGTCAATCATCGTGATCGGTGCGACGAATTTCATGGTGTGCTCCCTGCTGTCCGCGCGCCGATCCAGCGCCGGCTGTCGAGCTTTGTCCGAAGACCGTGGGGCGTTGGTTCACGTGGTCATCTTCAGACAGGTGGCCTTCGCAGCATAGGCAGTGGCGGCATCATCCCATCCCGGCTTTCCCGTCCATCGGGAGTGCTCCTACCGGACCAGCGGAGCGGTCTCGGCGGCCGTGTGCGGGGCGTGTCCGCGGTGCTCCGAACCGGCCCGAGGGGCCGGCCTGCTGGCCGACGTCGTGGGCTGGAGGTGACGCGCACCCATGACATCGCACCGTAAAGAGGATTTACGTGTTTGGACGATTGCCTTGGGTCGCGACCCAGGAGAGGTAATGACAGATCACCATGACAGAGCCAGGCGTGGCGGGGTCGTGGCTGACGGTCTGGACGTCGAGCAGACGCCGGTTGGCCCTGAAGCCGGCCCGCCGTAAGGCGGGGAGGTTGACCAGCCGTTTCCCGATGCCGAAGTCGCGGGTGCCGTTGATGGTCGTCTCGGTGCGCGGCGCTTTCCCTTCTTTGTGGTACTGCTTGATCGTGGCGTGCTTGTAGTCGACGTGCAGCCTCGGGGGTGACGCCGTCGGTGATGACCCGGGTGCGAAACCGTCCGGGGGTTGCGTAGGGCCCCGGCGCATCAGGCGGCGGTCGAAGACCAGGCTGACCTGGTCGGGCCGGCCGATGTCGAGGTTGTCGTGGATGACCTGGTCGAAGAAGATTGTGTTCCGTGGTCGCTGTGCAGGATCGTCTGTTTCTCCGGTGGCCGTCGGCGAAGGATCGCCATGCCGAGGGCGTCGAGGACGAGTTCGGTGCGGATGTGGTGCGCGATTGACCAGCCGATGATGCGGCGGGAATAGGCGTCCATAACGGCGTCAAGCGCCGACGTAGATGCCGACCTGCCGGCACCCGGCTGCTGGTTTAAACCTGCCGACGACAGCCGCGACCGTCTCGCCCGGCTGCGCGAGCACCCGGAGGCGACGGCCCCGCCACACCCCCGCTGAGACCCGCCGCGCCCGCCTCCGCGACGCGGCCTCCGCCCGCCGCGGGCGGGTACCGCGGGGCGCCTTGTCACGATAAACCGCGGTGCGATGATGTTCGAGTGAGCGACGGGGGCCGCGGCGATCCCGGCCAGGCGTCGGCCGCCGATGGCCTCCCAGCCCCGGAGGAACTGGGCGAAAGGCAGATCGACGAGTTCGCAAACGAGTTCAGTACCGAGCCCGAGGTGCGCCTGCTGCTGGACGCCGTCGGGCTGCCACGCGGGAGGCATCCGACCTGGTCCGCCGTCTCGAACGCGCGCGTGGTGTGGACCGAGACGCCCTGCCCATCGAGAAGCAGGGCATGGGCTCGGCGACGAACGACCTCGCCCGCGAGCTCGGCGGTGCCCTGGGCATCGCCGTGCTGGGCAGCGTCCTGCAGTCGACTTACCGCGCGAACCTGCACCCCGATGGCCTGCCGGCGCCGCTCGCCGAGGCGGCGCGGTCCTCGCTCGCGCTGGCCAGCCGGCTTGGCCCGGCGGTAGCCCCGCAGGCCGAGACCGCGCACATCGACGGCATGCGGACAGCGCTGACCTGCGCCGCGATCGTCGTGGCCGCCGCCGCGGTCGCCGTCGGCGTGCTGCTGCGTCCCGTTGCCGGCGCCGTCACCCACCCGGGACGAGCCGGCCGGCGCGACCCGCGAGCGGCCGGCCGCGCGGTCCTCGTCGTCCTGATCGGGTGGATCCGCAGGTAGTGCGCTCGAACGCGCCTCATATGTTCGTCCGATGGAATGGCGCCCCGACGACCGGCAGGGCAGCCGGACGTCGAGGCGCCAACGTCAGGCTGAGACATCGGGCTGGGACATCGGGGGGCCGGAATGACGGACGGCGGGCCACGGCTGCTGGTCGTCGACGACGAGCCGAACATCGTCGACATGCTGCGGATGGCCCTGCGGTTCCACGGGTTCGACGTGGTCACCGCGGAGTCCGGGAAACAGGCCACCGCGGCGGTCGCCGCCCGTCGCCCGGACCTGCTCGTGCTGGACATCATGCTGCCCGACTGCGACGGCCTGGAACTCTGCCGGCAGTGGCGGGAACAGGGCCTGGACATGCCGGTGGTCTTCCTGACCGCCCGTGACCGGCACGCCGACAAGATCGCCGGCTTGACCTACGGCGGCGACGACTACGTCACCAAGCCGTTCGCGATCGACGAACTGGTCGCCCGGATCCGGGCCGTGCTGCGCCGCACCCAGCATGCGGCGCCCGCCGCGGCCCGCGACGCGGTGCTGACGTTCGCCGACGTCCTGCTGGACGACGACCGGCACACGGTCACCCGCGCCGGCCAGCCCGTCGAGCTCGCGCCCACCGAGTTCAAGCTGCTGCGGTACCTGATGGTCAACCCGAACCGGGTGCTCAGCCGGGAGCAGATCCTCGACGCGGTGTGGAGCGAGGACTACCGCGGCGGCGCCACAGTCGTCGACCAGTACGTCAGCTACCTGCGCCGCAAGCTCGCGCTCCATGGACCTCCGCTGATCCACACCCAGCGGGGGTTCGGCTACGCACTGCGCGCCGGCGAGCCGTGACGCTACGGACCCGGCTGATGCTGGGACTGGTCGCGTTGCTGGCGGTCTGTCTCGCGGTGGCCGGGACGGCCAGCGCGCTGGCGCTGCGCTCGCACCTGATCGACCAGACCGACGACCGGCTGCGCGGCGCGCAGAACCTCATCGACACCCGCGGCGTCTCGACGCTCACCCGGCTCGCCCCGCTGTTCGGCGGCCTCGGGCTGCAGCGGGCCGTGGCCCCGACGGAGTTCGTCGTCGAGCTGCGTCAGGCCGACGGCTCGACGATCACACTCACCGGCGGGACCGACCAGCCGACGGCCGACGGCCGGCTGCTGGCCGCCGTCCCGGACCTGGCCGGCCGGATCGCGGCCGGCACGCCGTTCACCCTCGACGCCGCAGGCGGCCGTTACCGCGCACTGGCCCGGTCACTCCCGGGCGGAGTCACCGATCTCGTCGCGCTGCCGCTGCGGCCGGTCGAGGACACCATCGAACGGCTCCTGCTCGTCGAGTCCGTCGTCGCCGCGGCCGTGCTCGCGCTCGGCGGCGCCGCCGCCTGGCTGCTGCTCGGCCGCGGCCTGCGCCCGCTGCGCGACATCACCAGGACGGCCGGGGAGATCGCCGACGGCGACCTGGAGCGGCGGGTGCCGCACGGCCGGTCGCGCACCGAGACTGACCGGCTCGCCGCCGCCCTCAACGTCATGCTCGGCCAGATCCAGACCGCCTTCGACGGCCGGCGGCGCTCGGAGGACCGGCTGCGGCAGTTCGTCGCCGACGCCTCGCACGAGCTGCGTACCCCGCTGACATCGGTGCGTGGCTACGTCGACATGCTGCGCCAGGGCATCGTGCCCCCGTCGGGCACCGATGACGCACTTCGCCGTGTCCAGGACGAGACCCGCCGGATGAGCACCCTTGTCGACGACATGCTCTACCTAGCGCACCTGGACGAGGCCCGGCCGCTGGAACGGGCCACCGTCGATCTCTGTGTCCTCGTCCGGGACGCGGTCGCCGACGTGCACGCCGTTGAACCGAACCGTCCGCTCGCGGTGCGGGTGCCGCCGGCATGCCCGGTGATCGGGGACCCCGACGCGCTGCGGCAGGTGATCGGCAATCTGCTGACCAACGTCCGGGTCCACACGCCACCCGGCACCCCCGCCGAGGTCTCCCTGCGCACCGTCGGCGACGAGATACTCCTTGAGGTGCGCGACGAAGGGCCGGGCCTGAACGCCACCGACCTGGAACGGATCTTCGATCGCTTCTACCGTTCCACCGCGGGCCGGGACCGCGGCCGCGGCGGCAGCGGCCTGGGGATGTCCATCGTCTCCGCGGTCGCCACCGCCCACGGCGGCCGGGCCGAGGTGGTGAGCGCCCCGGGGCAGGGGCTCGCCGTCCGTATCACCCTGCCCGGCGCCCGGCCGGCCCGTCCCGGGCCCGCGCTGCTCGCTGCCAGCCAGGCGTCCTCGCCCTGGACGAGGCCCGAGCCGCGGAGCTGACGCGGCGCCGGGCCTGGCGGCGCGGCACTCCCGGCGGGCGCCGGAACCCGCATGCGGGTCAGTCCGAGTTCACATCTGTTCCGCATGTACGCGGGGTCTGCTCGGAGCCATGTGGAACCTGGTGGCTGAGCCCCTGACGCCGGCCGGGCCGGCCCGGCCGGCGCGGCGGGGCCGATGGCGATGGGCGGCCGCGGCGCCGTTCGTCGTCCTGGCGGCGCTCCTGGTGAGCGACCGCCTGCTTGTCCGGGCCGTCGAACACCGGCTGACCGGGCGGCTCGGCTGCGCGGGCGCTCTGGTGGGCACCCGGTCCGTGCACATCGGCGGCTTCCCGTTCCTGACGCAGCTCGCCACGGGACATTTCCGGACGGTGACGGCCACGGCCGACGGGATCGGCTCGGCCGACCGCCTGACCGACGTAGCGGTGACCTTCCGCGACGTCCGGGTGCCCGTCTGGTCGGCTCTCGCCGGCCGTTGGCATCCCGGTTCGCTCAGCGTCGGCTCGGTCTCGGCGACGGCCGTCCTGCGGCTCGGCGCGGGCGGGCAGCCGCTGCTCGCCGGCCAGGGCGGCGCACCGTCCCAGACGCTGGCGGCGGGAGCGGGCGCGGCGGGCGGGACCGCGACGCCGGCGACCAGCGGCCAGCCGGCGACGGCCGCCCCGCCGGTTCTGCCCCCGGGCGCGCAGCTGAGCTCCGTGGAGCCGGTGCCGGGTGGCCTGCGGCTCGCGGTCACGATCCCGGGTGGCATGTCCGGCGAGACCGTTGGACGGTTGTGCCGTGGCTGACGGGCGCGACACGGAACTCGCCGACCCCGGCCTGGCCCCGCGTGGCTCCGGGCTGGCCCGGAGCGCCGCCGGCTGGCTCGCCGCCCGGCGCCGCCTGCCGGCCAGGGCTCGGGTGAGGGGGCCGCTCGTCGTTTTCGCGGCGCTGCTGGTGCTGCGGGCCGTCCAGGCGGTCGTCGCCGGGCTCGCCGTGCTGGCCGTCGCCGCCTCCGGGCTGGATCAGCCGGCGCCCGGCCTGCGCATGGCTCGCCTGGCCGAGCTGGAGCCGACCCGCACGACCGGTCTGATCGCGCTGACGATGGTCCTGATCTCCGCCGGTCTCGCCGCCGCCCTGCTCTCCCGCAGGCACCCGATCGCCGCGTTCGCCGGGGTCAAGGCATTCGCGCTCGTCGCCGCGTCCGCGATCGCGGTGATGTTCGCGTCCGAGCCGGTCGGTGTCCGGGCCGCGGTCGCCGGCTGCGGCGCCGGCATCGTGCTGCTGCTGTGGCCGATGGCCCGGGAGGCGGCGATCCGCGTCCTGGCCGCGATCGGCATGCCGCACGTGCAGGGCCGCGTCGGCGATCTGCTGCTGGGCCTGAAGATCGCCCTGCTGGTCGGGCTCGTCCTCGTCCCCTGATTCCCAGGCCCCTGACGGCTCACCCCCCTGACGACTCAACCCCTGCCGGCTCACCCCTGCCGGCCGTCGTCATCCCCGGCGGCCGTCCTGCCGCCGGCGGCGAGCCCCGGCGACGGCCGAGCGCGCCTTCCACTCCCCACGTCACGTTAGGAGGCGTCCCATGACGCACCCCACCACGGCTCCCACTCCCGTGCCATCCTCGCCGGCGGCGCCGGGAGCGCGCCCGGCGGCCGAGGTGCCGGGCCCGTCCGGTGGGCCGATGGCGGCCGTGCGGCGGCTGCGGGCCGACCCGCTGGTCCGGCTCGCCGAGGTCCGCCGCGAGCACGGGCCGATCGCACGGCTGGCGAGCTGGCCAGTGTCCGCCTTCCTCGTGTCCGACCCGGACGCGATCGCCGACGCGCTGGTCGGCGGCCACCGGCTGTACGCCAAGGGCGCCGTCGTCCGCGGCCCCGGCTCGCGGGCGACCGTCACGCAGCCGCTCGCGCTGCTGCTCGGCCAGGGCCTGCTGACCAGCGCCGGCGAGACGCACCTGCGGCAGCGCCGGCTGATCCAGCCGCTGTTCCACAAGCAGCGGATCGCCGCCTACGGCGAGCAGTTCGTCGCGCTCGCCGCCGCCGCGGCGGCGTCCTGGCAGGACGGCCAGCGGCTGGACCTGCACGCTGAGATGACCGAGATGACGCTGGCGATCGTCGCCAGGACGCTGTTCGACGTCGATCTCTCCGACCGGGTCATCTACGTCGTCCGGACCGCCGTCGGTGAGAACCTGCCGGCCGCGCGGCGGGCCACCCTGCCTGCCTTCCAGCGGCTGGAGCGGCTCCCGCTGCGGGCCACCCGGCGGCGCCAGGACGCCAGGGACGCACTCGACCGCGCGGTCTACGAGATGATCGCCGACCGCCGCGCCGCCGAGGCCGCCGGGGCGGGTGGCGGGGCGGGTGCCGTGGCCGGCACCGACCTGCTGTCTCTGCTGCTGGCGGCCCGAGACGCCGACACCGGCGAGCGGATGGACGACACCCAGATCCGCGACGAGGCGATGACCCTGCTGCTCGCCGGCCACGAGACCACCGCGAACGCGCTGGCCTGGACGTTCCACCTGCTCGGCGCCGATCCGGCGGTCGCGGCGCGGCTGCACGACGAGCTCGACACGGTCCTCGGCGACCGGCGGCCGACGATCGACGACCTGCCGAGGCTGGCCTACGCCAGCGCGGTGTTCTCCGAGTCGATGCGGCTCTACCCGCCGGTCTGGGCGATGGGCCGCCACCTCGTCGCCGACCGCGAAGTGGCCGGCTACCTGCTGCCCGCCGGGTCGACGCTGGTCTTCAGCCAGTGGGTGATGCACCGCGACGAACGCTGGTGGCCCGAGCCCGACCGCTTCGACCCGACCCGCTGGCTGCCGGCGACGGCGTCGTCGGGCGGGACGGCGTCGTCGGCAGCTACGGCTACGGCTACGAAGACGGTGGCCGATCGGCCGCGATTCGCCTACTTCCCGTTCGGCGCCGGGCCTCGCCAGTGCATCGGGAACAGCTTCGCCGTCACCGAGGGCGTCCTGACCCTGGCGACGATCGCCCGTCACTGGTCGTTCACGCCGGCGTCCGACGTCCCGGTGGTGCCCGAACCCCTCGTCACCCTGCGCCCCAAGGACGGCCTGCCGATGGTCGCCCACCGCCGCCGCTGACGCCGGGCCGCGCCGAGGACGAAAGCCGCAACGCACAACCGGAGGCAGATGATGACGAGGAATGAAGAACCAGCGGCGAGTGCCCCGGCTACGACGGGCCGGGGCACCCGCCGCGCGCGCCGGGCCACCGTCGTCGGGCTGGTGACGGCAGCGGTCGTGACGTTGACGGTGGTCGCGGCGGCCGCCGGCGGCGGGGGGTCCGGCACGGCCGGTGCGGTGTCGGCGACGGCTGCTGCCCCGGTCAGGTCCGGGTCGACGACGGCGGCGAGCGGGGGGACGCCGGCGACGGCCGCACCGGCGCGGGCCGCGACGCCGGCGGAGACCGCCGCGACTCCGGCGGCCGGCGCCGCACCCGCGGGCAGCGCCGAGGAGACCGCGACGGACGGCTACGTCTACGGCTACAGCCCGGTGGCGATGGCCCGTACCCGGGCCGGCCATGTCTGTCACGGCGGCACGAACACGCTGCTCAACGTCCCGATACTGTCGACGCCGCTGAGCCAGAGCGTGGTGGCGCCGAACGTGGACACGCTCTACTCGGTCGCGTGGCTGGACCTGCGCGGCGGGCCCGTGCAGCTGACCCTGCCCGACACGACCGGGCGTTACGTCGTCTTCGAGATGCTCGACATCTACTCCAACGTCTTCGCCGACCTCGGCACCCGGCTGAACGGTTCGCACCCGGGCAGCTACCTGATCACCCCGCCCGGCTGGACCGGCACGGTCCCGGAGGGCGCCACCGCGGTCGCCGCGCCAAGCTTCGACGCGTGGGCGCTCGGCCGGACCCTGGTCAACGGCGACGACGACCTGGCCGCCGCCCGGGACGTCCAGCGCCAGTACACCGTGACGACGACCAGCCTCGGCACGTCCGGGACGGTGCCGCCCGAGCTGCCCGCAGTGGACTGCGCGAACCCGCCCGACCCGCAGACCCCGTACGACGCCGGCGCGGCGTTCTTCGACGAGCTCGCCGCGGTGCTCGCCGCCGACCCGCCGCCGGCCGCGGACGATCCCGCGCTCGCCGCGCTCGCCACGATCGGCGTGGTCCCGGGTTCGACCCCGTCGCACGGCGATCCCGAGACGGTCGCGGCGCTGGCCGCGGGCGTGACCGCGGGCGAGGCGACGGTGCAGGCCGCCGCCGAGGACGTCCTCGTCCCGTCCGGCACCTGGCTCGGCAGCTTCGAAAGCGGCGTCTACGGCACCGACTACCTGCTGCGCTCCGCGGTGGCCGTGGTCGGGCTCGGGGTGAACGTGCCGCAGGAGTCGCTGTACTACTGGTCCGGCCCGGATCTCGACGGCGAGCCGCTGACCGGCGCGCACACCTACCGGATGCGCTTCGCCGCCGGGCAGCTGCCGCCCGTCGACGACGCCGGCTTCTGGTCGGTGACGATGTACGACGGCGAGATGTTCCTCGTGCCGAACCCGATCCGGCGCTACGCCCTGGGGGATCGCAGCGATCTCGCGGTGAACCCCGACGGCTCGATCGACATCTACCTCTCGGCGACCGCGCCGGCCGGGCACACGTCCAACTGGCTGCCCGCGCCCGACGGTGCGTTCAACCTGATGATCCGCGCCTACATCCCCACCGAGCCCGCCCTGACCAACGCCTGGCACCCACCGGCGATCGAAATGATCTCCTGACCCCACCTCCCGGGCGGCACCCGCGCGCGCTGTCCCAGCGTGCGTGGGTGCCGCCCGGGGCACAGGCTCGTCACACGCGGTCTCACCCGCCGCACGGGTTCGCTTTCCTCGCCAGCAACGCGCCGCCCGGCCTCGCGATACGGCCAGGCGGCGCGAAGAGTCAGGAGGAACCCGTGGTGACTGTCAGATCTGCCAGACCGGCCCGCCCGCGGCGAGGCCTCGCGCGCCGCGCGGCGCTCGCGACGGTGCTCGTCGGCACGCTCGTCCCGGCGTTGACGCTGACCGCGATCTCACCGGCCTCGGCGGATCGCGAGCCGCCGCTGAACACCCCCATCCAGGCCCCGCAGGGCCGACGCCCTCGCACCCCCCGGTCGCCTCGCAGGAGACCACGCCGATGTGCGGCAGCAGCGCGGCGACCATCGTCGCCACGGCCAACGGCGGCACGCTCTACGGCACCCCGGGCGACGATGTGATCGTCGGGGCGTGGGCGACGATGTGATCATCGCCGGTGCGGGCAACGACCTGGTCTGCGCCCGCGGGGGCAACGACATCGTCTTCGGCGGCCCCGGAAACGACACGCTCAACGGTGACGAGGGCAACGACGGGCTCAGCGGCGGCGACGACCTGCAGACCCCGGCGGACGAGGTCAACTACCTCGACGGCGGCCCGGGAAGCGACACGCTGTACGGCAGCGGCGGGACCGACTACCTGACAGCCACCACCGACGAGTACCCCAGCGCACACCCCGACGTGCTGTACGGCGGCGCGGGCGCGGACCAGCTTGAGGCCCGCAACGGCCACCACGACACGATTGGCGGCGGCCCCGGCGACGACCGCTGCCGCTTCGACCCCGAGGACAGCCCCGTGACGGAGTTCGGCTACACCGACTACTCCCGCGAGGACACTCCCTGACCTGGCCGCACCCGGTCCGGCCGCGGCGGGGAGGACGGCCTGTCCGCGACCCACACGGTTCTCATATCTGGCTCGCAGCCGGGGCGCATTCACGACGGGTGAAGTCACAGGGCCGGGCGCTGGCAGACCAGCGCCCGGCGAATCCCCGTCATCGAGCTCAGGAGAATGGTGTGAACAGTCGAAATTGGGCCCTCGGCCGGACGGTCGCCGTCGCCGGCGGTCTTCTCGTCGCCGTCTCCGCCTGCCGCGCCGGCACGCTGCCCCAGGCGGGGCAGGCCGCGCCGGCCGCGGCAACCACATCGACCGTCGGCGCGACGGCCGCCACGACGGCGGTACCGGTTGGCGCGGGCACCGGCGGGCCCGGGTCACTGACCGTGGGCATCACCAGCCCGGTGACGGTCGCCGGCCACGTCGACACCCCGGTGAGCTGCGAGACGGCCGGGCGGCGCTACGTCGAGTCGTCCACCGGTGTCGTGAACGGGGCGACGGTCGCCGAGAGCGTGCGGGTCGCGAACTACACCGGGCCGGGCTCGTACCCGGCGGTCATCACCGTGTCGCTGGTCGCCGCCGACGCGTCGAAGTACGCCATCGACGCGGTGCCGGCCACCGTCGAGATCACGTCGGCCGGCGGCTCCGTCTCGTTCAGCGCCAGCACCGCCGCCGGCCGCACCCTCGCCGGCTCGATCAGCTGGGCCTGCTCGTAGCCACCTGACCACCCGGCCGGCCACGCCGTCCACGTTCGTAAACAATTCACAACGTCTACGAACGTGGACAACGGTTCCGTCCCGGCACCGCCGCCAGCCGCATCCCCCGCACGGGGCAAGACAGAGGCCACCGGCGCCGCCGGTGGCCTCTGGTCTCGGTCGCCCCTTGCTACCCACACATGGTCCGGCATCGGCACAGCGGCCTGGGCGCGTTTGGCGAGGCGGTCGAGATGCTGCCTGCCGCGACCACGTTCACTCATCAGCGGGGCGGTGATGTTGTTTGCTGGTTGCGGTCGTGGCCCGCTCGATGATGGCGGCGCGTAGCTGTTGGCGCTGGATCTTGCCCATGGCGTTGCGGGGGACCGAGGGCAGCGTCTCGAGCTGTTCGGGAATCTTGTAGCGGGCCAGGCCGGCGTTCTTGCAGTGCGTCACCAGGTCGTCGAGGGTGACTGGCGGGAGGTCCGACGCGGCCACGACGACCGCGCAGCAGCGTTCACCGGTGCGTGCATCCGGTAGGCCGACCATGGCGATGTCGGCGATCGCGGGATGGGTCGCCAGGACAGCCTCGACCTCGGTTAGGGAGACGTTCTCGCCATTGCGGATCACGATCTCCTTGAGCCGGCCGGTGATGGTGACCAGGCCGTTTCTGCCGAGGACGGCGAGGTCACCGGTGCGGACATAGCCCTCGGCGTCGAGGACGGCGGCGTCCAGGTGCGGTTCGAGGTAGCCGGCGAAACGCTGCGGCCCGCGCAGGCACAGTTCGCCGGCTACCTCGACGCCAAGCTCGGTGCCGTCGATGTCGACGACCCTGACCTCGACGCCGGGCCCGGGCAGCCACGACGAGGTCAGTCGGGCCGCCAGGTTATCGGGCGGCGGGAAGCCCGCGACCGGGAACTCGGTCAGCCCGTAGCCGTTCAACACGCCGATGCCGCCGAGCACGTCACGCACCTTCTCATCGAGGTCGGGTGCGACCGGCGCACCACCTCCCATGCACATCCGCAGCCGGTCGAACAGCCGCCCCGAGTCATGGGCGCGCTGGGCGGCCATGTAGGCGTTAAAGAACGGGGTGGCACTGCCGAGGATGGTCGCGCCGTGCCGGGCCATGGCCACCGGGCTCGTCGCCGGGTCGAAGGTGTCGAGCAGGACGACCCTGACGCCGGTGCGCAGCGCCGCCACCAGCCAGGAGACCCCACCGATGTGCGCGTACGGGTAGGCCATCGGGAAGACGTCGTCCGGATTGACCCCGAAGGTCTCCACCATGGCGTTGGCGGAGGCGTAGACCGAGGCGTCGGTGTGCCTTACCCCCTTGGGCCGCGCGGTGCTGCCGGAGGTGGTGTAGACCCAGCGTGCCGCGTCGTCGGCCGGCAGCGGCGGCAGTGAGCTCGGGTCGCCGCTCGGCAGCGCCAGACCGTCGGCGGGCGCGCTGTCGTGGTCGCAGATCAGGAGGAGGGCCCGGGAGCCGACGACCGCGTGCACCACGTCGGCGTGCTCGAAGCCGCGCCACCGGGTAGGGACCACCGCGAACTCGGGCTGGAACTGCTCGTCCAGAGCCCGGATCTCGGCTTCCCGAAAATTTGGGATCAACGGATTCTGCACGGCGCCGAGCCGCGCCAGCGCGACACTGAGCACGACCGCCTCAAGCGTGGTCGGCAACTGCCACATGACGCGTGTGCCCTCGCCGACACCTAGGCTCGCCAGCCCGGCGGCGGTGCGTTCGGCCGCGTCCCGCAACCCCGCGGCCGTCAGGCTACGTCCTAGGTCGTCGACCAGCAGGACACTGTCAGGCGAACGCCCGGCACGCCAGACAACGAGCTCCCATAGCCGCGGCGGCGACGCGTCCGGGGCTGACCCGCTCGCCGGGACCGACGCGGTCACCGCGCACCTCCGGCGCGAACCGGAGCCGGCCACCCCGCCCCGGCCTGTCCGGCTTCTAACAGTAGTCGCCTGGCCGTCCGCGTCATCGCGTCCTCACCACGCACCTCCTACCCACGGGGCGTCATCACAACGCTGCCTGACGAGACTGTCAAGGACGCTACGCCGTCCTGTTCGCCCACGTAGGACGTGTAGGCCTGCGGCATCTCAGGCTTCGTCGCCGACACGGGGACGAGCAGGATGACTGGAACGAAGGTGGGCACCAGATCGCCCTCGGCTGTCCACGGCGCCGACCGTTCGCCGACTCTGGGACGACGCCCCGTCCGGCCCCTTGCGTGCAGGGACCGCCAGCTGGTGTGACGTAGTTGATATATATGTCAGATGAGGATGCAATGGCCTCGATGCCTGGCCACTGGCGGCTGAAACCGGGGAGGTAGGTCGTGGTTATCTCGTCTAGCTGTTGCCGCTGCTGGTGTGGTGCCGCGTGGCATACGCGCAAGCATCCTGGCGCTGGTGGCTGGCCTGCCCCGGCCTCACTTGTCGAAGCTGTCAGATATGAGCTGGTGGGCCGCCGATGAGCATCGATTCGGCCGGCGGCGTGGCCCCTGATCTCCGCGCGTCCTCTGGTGACCTCGCCGCGCTGCTCGACGAGCAGGCGATCCGCCGGGTGTTGCTGCGATACTGCCGTGGCATCGACCGGTTGGACCTAGAGCTCGTCCGCGACTGTTACTGGCCGCAGGCCACCGACCGGCACGGCCCGTTCACCGGCACCCGGGACGAGTTCCTCGCCTGGGTCGTGCCGTTGCTGCGGCGGCACACGATGACCATGCATCATATAGGCAACATGTTGATCGACTTCCCGGCCGACCGGGCGGCCGAGCCTGACATCGCCGTGGCTGAGACCTACGGTGTCGCCTACCACTCCGGCCCGCCAGAGCGCGATCTGCGGTGGAACTATGCTGCCGGTTTCCGCTACGTCGACCGCTTCGAGCGCCGCGACGGGACCTGGCGTATCGCCGACCGGGTCACCGCCATCGAGTGGGTCACCCCGTGGGACGCCGACCTCAAGCGGATGAAAGACTTCGGCGATCACCTGCCCAGACGTGACCACAATGATCCGCTCTACGTCACTCGGACCCAGGCTGGCGGCGAGGGCGGCGCCGAGCGGACGCCGAATGGGCCGGCATGATCCTCGAGGGAACCGTCGCCCTGGTCACCGGCGCCGGGCAGGGCGTCGGCCGCGGGGTCGCGCTGGCGCTGGCCGCTGAGGGCGCGCAGGTCGCGGTGGTCGGGCGCACCGGGGCCAAATGCGAGGCGGTGGCGGCCGAGATCGCGGAGCGGGGCGGCAAGGCGGTAGCGGTCACCGCCGACGTCGCCCGCCGCGCGGACGTCGACGCCGCCATCGCCGAGGTCCGCTCCCGGCTCGGCCCGGTGGCCTGCCTGGCCAACGTCGCCCAGACCACCCGGTACGGCTCGATCCGCCGGCTCACCGAGGACGACCTCGACACCGTCTGGCAGTCCGGCGCGGTCGGCTCGCTGCGCATGATGCAGGCCTGCTTCGACGACCTGCGGGCCACGCGCGGCAGCGTCATCAACTTCGGGTCGGGCTCTCGTGACCGGCGCGGGCTCGGGTATCGGTGCCGCCACCGGTTACTGTTCCGGGTTCGCGCTGACCAGGAGCCTGTCTTACTGGCCCAGCAGGCGCCGCCCCAGCTGGACGGCAAGGTCGGTCGCGGCTCGGCGCGCGGCCTCCAGGTCGGCCCTGGCCTTGTCGCGCAGCGGGGCCATCGCCGGCACTCGGGATGCCAATGTGAGCTCCGCGGTGATGATCGAGACGTCCATGCCGAGCGACTGGCCGAAGACCCGCTCGATCGGCGGGACGGCGTGGTCCCACCCTTCGGTGGGACTGCCCGGCCCGTAGCCGGCCCCCCGGGTGGCAACAACGACGGCCGGCCGGCCCGCGAGCGGTTGCTCCTTCGTGTCGAACGGCGCTGTGAGACCCATGACATGCACGTGGTCGATCCATGCCTTCAGTGACGAGGGGATCGACCAGTTGTACATCGGCACGCCCAACAACAACACGTCCGCCGCGAGCAGCTCCGCGACGAGCTCGCCCTGAAATGCAGATGCAGCCGGGTCCGGCGTCTCGCCCGCCTGGCGTAGCTGCGGTGCCCAGTGCAACGCCGCATCGGCGAGGTGCGGCACCGGGTCGGCGTGCAGATCGCGGTAGGTCACTGTGAATGCCGGACCAAGCTCGCGCCACATGTCCGCGAAGGTGCGGGTCAGGGCCCGCGACGTGGACCCGATCGTGTCCGCGGAAGAGTCGAGATGCAGCAGAAGAGGCATTCCTACTCCTTTTGATGGCGAGGCGACCTGCTTGCTCTTAGCCCATGAATGCTCAGCGAGGCGGTCGCCTCCCAACGAGTTGGAAGGGCGGCGGGCACCGACTCGCCGTGCAGCTGGGGGGCCGCTCTCACGCGAACCGCCCACGATCGACGGCCAGTCGCGGCCCGGGGCACCCGGGCCGCCGGAAACCAGATTGTGTACTCCGCGGCGACCGATGAGGCTCCCAGCGGCAGTCATGAGGTGGCCGAGGTGCACCCTCTGCGACAGGCCGCTGTCCGCGCGGATCGCTCAGTCCGGGGAGGGCGTCGCGAGCACTCGACGTCCGTTCGCCTAGCTTGCAGTGTTCCACTCTGACTCGTCCTCCGTCTCCGACGGTCTCGGCGGGGCTCCGGGAGCGCGGTCCGCGCTTGCTCGCGACGTTACTATTTGACACTGTCGTCAGGCCTGACGCCACCGTCCGCCGGAGTAGCCAGTGCTGACAGATTCTCGTGCCGAGCCGTCCGCTGTCGCCGAGGGCAGGGGTATTCGCCAGGGTCGCGAGCAGGCAGATCACCGCATCGGCCCCGAGGGCATTCGCGCCGACACCGGTGGCGAGCTGAGCCTGGCCACTGCAACGGGCGGCCGGCTGCGACCGTGCGTGTTCACGCCGTCGTGGTGGGGGCTGCTCGCCAACGGCAGCGGCGCCGACACGGTGCCCGCCGGAGGCACCCTCGTGCAGTGGGCGCTGTGCAGTGGGCGCTGTTCGGACCACTGCCCGCGGATCAGAAGTCAGTCCAGGTCGTCGTCGGCGGCTACACCAAATCCTTGCCGGCTCAGGTCACATCTGGTTGACCCGTCCGGGTCGAACACAGATCAGGGATCTGTCGATCATCAGCGATGGCGCAACCAGTGATGCCCGATTCGAGGTGATAGACCGGGAGGCGGCGGTTTCCAGCGGCTCGATGCCGGCCGTCTCCCTGCCCTCCGTAAGCTCCCGATGTGCAAATCATGGCGGTAGGACCAGAGCCAGGTCTGATCGCCGTCGGCGTCAATGCGACTGGGGTCCTCTCCATCGGGCAGGAGGCCACCGGCGTGGTGGCCATCGGGCAAATGGCCACCGGCATCGTGGCGATCGGGCAGGTCGCCAGCGGCGTGGTGGCCATCGGGCAGGTGGCCCGGGGCGGCGTCGTGGTGGGTCAGTTGGCGCTGGGCCTGGTGTCCTTTGGCATGCTCTCGGTCGGTGTCTGCTGGTCGGCCGGTCTGGTCGGGATCGGTGCCTTTTCAGGCCCGGGCTTCATCCTGGGCCTGTTCGGTCGGCTGTTCCCGCTACGGCTCGTCAGCCGGGGCAGTGGGCTCCCGCGGGTCGCCGGTCGGGGTACCGCCGACGGTGCGCGCCTCGCATTCGTACCCGGTCGCGCCGTTGAACTGGCGGAAACCCGCGGCGCGGGGAGGCTGGTGCGTGGCCCGGCCCGCACGCCGCGCCGGGTGGCGGTCGGGGTAGTCGTAACGGTTGCCATCGCCACGTTGTGGTGGTTCGCGGCCGGGGCGTCGCTGATGGACGCCCCGGCCGCCGGCCACTCCAAGGCCGTCTGGATCGACGCACCGCCCGACGGCTGATTGCACGGAAGCCTGGCTGGCACCGCCGCCTAGGCACCGTAGAGTCGTCGGAGTTCTCCCCGAGTCTGCCTGCCTGCTGGTCGCGCGCCGCGTCCGGGCCGGTGACGCGCTGGAGCATCGGCGACGTGGACGCGATGACCGTCAGGGACCCGACCAGGCCGGCCAGGACGAGGACGCGGTCACGCGGCCTTGACTCCGGCCATGCCTCGACCTACGTTTCGCGTACTACGTGAAACGGAGGGAAGATGCGGCGACGAGACGACTTGGGCTGGGCCGATCCCGCGGTGCTGATCCTCACCAGCCTCGCGGACGGGCCCAAGCACGGGTACGCGATGACGGCGGATATCGCCGAACATGCGGGGGTCACGCTGGGGCCGGGGACGCTGTATGGCGCGCTGTCCCGGCTGGAGGAACGTGGCTTCATCCAGGCGATGCCGGGCGAGCAGCGGCGCCGGCCGTATCGGATCACCGCCGCCGGCGCGACCGTGTTGCGGGAACGGCTGACAGCAATGCGCTCGCTCGCCCGGACCGGCCTTTCTCGCCTTGACGCGGTCGTGGCATGAACAGCGTGCGGCGGTGCGCGTCGCTCGTCCTTGGCTGTTACCCGCCTTCCTTCCGCGAACGTTATGGGGTCGAGCTACGCGGGCTGGTCGAGGACACGGACGTCCGAGTACGGACGGTCCTGGACCTGATCGTGGCGGCCGCGCGCGCCTGGGGGCGGGCGGTCACGCCGGCCGATCGCACGGAACAAGCACGGCGTCGACTGCAGGCGAGCGCCGCCACCACCTGGGTGTGCTGGTGCGCCGGGTTCCTGGTGACACCGGCCGTCAACCGGGCGCTTCTCGACCCGAAGCCCGCCCGTGTCCCGCCCGGCGTCCTTGCTCTCCTGAACACAGCGCTGGCCCTGATCGCGATGAGCGCCGCCCTGGTCGTCGTGGCCGCGTTCCCCGTGCTGCGGGTCCTTCTGGCTGCGGTCCGGCGCCGGGACGCATCGGTCATCCGTCCGCTGTTCGTGCCGGCGGCTCTCGTCGCCGCGGTGATGCTCGGCCTGGCCGGACTGGCCACCTGGCGGCGAACCTACCCACCAATCGCGCAGAACCCGCATTTCTCGGGGCTGTTCATCGGCACCCTCGCCGTCTGGGTGCTCGGCTTCGTCGTCGCGCTGATCGCCGCCGGGCTTGGCCCCGCCCTGGCGACGACGCGGGCCGCCCCGCCTCTCGCCGCGCTGCGCCTGCCGGGGCTGCTCGCCCTGCCCATCGCCGCGTTGCTCACCCTCGCCACCGCCGCGTCCGCGACGGCCGTGATCCTGATGCTGCCCACAGCCCAGGCCGACGGCGTGGGCCCTGCCGCCTTGGCCCTGACCACCGCCGTCCTCGTGTCCGCGGCCGTGGCCTCGGCGGTCGCCCTCACCACGGCTTCCCGCGGGCTGCCGGCCGCCCTTCGCACGACCCGAGCGGGCTAGTGCGTCCCCATCCCGGCGCCCAGCTGCGGATCATCCGTACTCCCGCCAGATCGCTTCGCGATCCGCCGGGTCTCCCGGTCGACGGGAACAAGATCATCGCGTTCATGGCGAATACACCCCGCGGCCAGCTTGCGGACCTCGAACTGCATCATCGGCGACCCACCATGGACGCGAGTCTCACGATTACGCTCTATCAGCCGTCTGGTTGAGCCTGACTCTCGGTCGCCGCCAGGTTTTCCCCAGGATGGATGTTCATGTCGCGACGTAGCTGCATGACGAGCCCGGCTAAGAGCGGAAATACGCCGGCCGGCCTCCCACCGGTCAGGATGGCCGGGCCCGGTAGAGCCGTTCGTGGACCAGACGGACGGCCATCGCGCCCTCGCCGACCGCGGAGGCCACCCGCTTCACCGTCCGCTGCGTACGTCCCCGACCGCGAACACCCCGCGCCGGCTGGTCTCCAGCACCAGGGGGCAGGGATCGGGCGATCCAGACGCGGGTAGGCCCGTGGGTGTCTGGCGTCTCGGTGATCTGCCCGGCAGCCGCCGGCCCGGCGCCTCCGGTGTCTCCTGACTCGGCTCCATCGGATCCCCTGTTCGCCATCAGGGTCGGCGAAATCGATGATCAGAGCTCGGACTCGGACTCGGCGCCCCCAGTCGACTCATCGCCGGAGGACGAACCGGCGGAGGCGGTCTGGGTGCTGGACGCCCCGGCGTCGGACGCATCGGCCGCAGCCGCGTCGGCTGCGGCACTCTGGTTGGAGGTAGCTGCGCCCGAGCCGGATTCGGCCTGCGACGAGTTGGCCTCAGGGCCGGAGATCTCGATGCGGCGGGGCTGACTCCTGCGGGCCTTGGCTAGCCGGACGGTCAACACGCCACTGTCCAACGTCGCGGAAACCGCATCCGGATCGACATCTCCGGGCAAGGCGATCTGCTGTTCGACGTGGCCTGCCCGCCGGGTCTGGCGGCGCATCGTGCCGCCGCGTTCCCGCTCCTTGATCTTGCCGGTGACGAACAGTTCGTTGTTCCGCAGCTCGACCGAGACGTCCTCGGGGCGAACCCCGGGCAGGTCCAGTTCGACCACGAACGCCTCGTCGGTCTCTTCGACGTCCACCGCGGACGCCAGCCCGGCGAGGACCCCATAAGGCCGGTGCTCACCGCCGACCACGTCGCCTAGCAGGCTGCCCATCCGGGTCCACGCATCCTCGATTTCGCGGAACGGATCCCACCGGACGGTCGTCAGCGGACGGTTGGTACCGGCACGCGTGGGTAGATTCATGCTCCAAGCCCCCCGGGTGTGACTCATGGTGGCCTATCGACTACACAGAACATGCTTCTCCGGATGCACCTGGATGGCAACCGCAGACTCCGGGATGAAGGGTGACCCTGCGCGGCCCAGACACCTCAGAACGACCAGGCCGTGCGTGTGGATGGACCGGATCTCTGTCCCTTTCATCCACGGTGCCCGCACGATGGAGAAGCCACATCTCAGATGTCGCTGGGCGGGGTGATCGACATGGCAGGTCGTCGTCACGCAGTCGACTGAACCGGGGCTCCGATGGGCCGACCGCGGCGGCCGGTGCGGTCACCGGCGCACTCTTCGGCTGGATATTCGGGCTGTTCACCTGGATCAATCCCTGGAAGCGGAGATCCTCCTCGCGCTGTGCGGGGCCATCCTCGGCGCCCTGCTGGGCCTGCTCACAGCGCCGGGCGGGAAACTTGCGCGGCAAGGAGAGCCGGGCCGAGATAGCGAGCAGGCACACCGCCCGAGCGGGCATCAGCCCAGAGCGTCGGTGATCGGCGCGTCCGTCCCCATCGTCACGATCAGCTTCCGGTTGGCGAACTCCTTGATGCCGAGGTGGGACAGTTCCCGGCCGTAGCCGGACCGCTTGATGCCGCCGAAGGGCAGTTCCGGCTCGGATGACGTCGGATGGTTAATCCACACCATCCCGCTCTCGATCCGGCTGGCGACTGCACGCGCCCGGGAGATGTCGCTGCTGAACACCGCACCGCCGAGACCGTAAGGCGAGTCGTTCGCCAAGGAGACCGCCTCGTCATCGTCCTGTACCCGATAGACGACCGCGATCGGTCCGAACAGCTCTTCGCGAAAGGCGCGCATCTTCGGCGTCACGCCGACGAGGACCGTGGGTTGCACGAACGCCCCGGGGTGGTCGGCGTGCCCGCCGCCGACGACCGCGGTCGCTCCCTTGTCCAGCGCGTCGCGGACCTGGTCCACCAGCGTCTGGGCGGCCTGCTCGGAGCACACCGGTGCCAGCGTGGTGGCCTCGTCAACGGGGTCGCCCGGAACCAGCTCGCGCATCCCTTCGGCCAGCGCGGTCACGAACCGGTCGAACACCTCGGATATCACGATCATCCGCTTGGCGCTCACGCAGCTTTGCCCCATGTTGTGCAGGCGGCCGACCAGGGCCGCTTCGACGGTGCGGTCAAGGTTGTCGTCATCGAGCACGATGAACGGGTCGCTGCCGCCCAGCTCGAGGACGCTCTTCTTCACGTTTCGGCCGGCGGTCTCGCCGACGCTGACGCCGGCCCGGTCGCTTCCGGTCAGCGATGCGCCCCGAACGACATCAGACTCAATCACCCGGTAGACCTCGCGGCCGGGAACCAGGAGGTTGGTGTACACGCCTCGCGGCGCGCCCGCGTCGGCGAACAGCTGCTCGACGGCTAGCGCCGACTGTGGCGTATTGCTTGCGGGCTTGAGCAGAACAGTGTTCCCCAACACCAGGTTGGGCGCCGCGAACCGGACGGTCTGGTAAACCGGGAAGTTCCAGGGCTGGACGCCAAGGATCACCCCCAGTGGATCATTGATGATGACGGCCGAACCGTCATTGAAATCCAACGGATCGTCGGCGAGCAGCATCGTGGCCTTGTCGGCGTAGTACTGCAGGATCCGCGCGGAAAGGTCAATCTCGACGCGGCTGTGCCGAATGAGCTTGCCCATCTCAAGAGTCACCAGCCGGGCCAGGTGCTCGGTGCGCTCACGCATCAGCTGCGCAGCTCGACCGACCAGCGCGGCCCGTTCGTCAACGCTGGTACCGCGCCAGGACTGGAATGCCTGATGCGCCTCTCGGACCGCGTGGTCGACAGCCTGCTCGCGCATGGGAGAGAATTCGCGCATAATTTCGTTGTTATATGGGTTGATGCTGGCGATTGGACTACGCAGGACGGCGGAAGACGTAGGCATGGGCTATTCCCTCCTCGACGTTCCGGACACATGTGTCCTTACGGTGGACACCGGGCAAAGCCGAATGTGTACCCTCAGCGCGACCTAGCTCGGTTTACCCGGTGGTCTTGGTGGTAGTCCGACAGGACGTAACCAGCCGACGTGTACGGGTCGATTAAGCGGGTAGCCCCGGCCAATATTCGGGACTTCGAGTCTGGTGCGTTCGGCCTGACCCGACACGGGTGTCCGTCATCGCCCCCGTATGCCATCTGGCCGGGTTCCGGATTGCTGCCGAGACGCGGTGCTGGATGTCGCGAACCGCCGAGGTCCGGCAGCGGCACAGCGGCAGGGGCCGAGGACGGCCGCGGTTGCCGGCTCCCGAGACCGCCCCGCGGCACACCGGATCGGAGAGGCCCATGACGATTGCGGACACAGCCGGAGTCACCGAGTCTCCGGACAGCTACGGCGCGTACCCCCGGCTGTCGGCCGACCAGATCGAGACCCTCGCGACCCGAGGCGACCACCGGGACGTCGCGCCCGGCGAAGTGCTGATCCGGGAGAGCGAACCGAGCGATCGGTTCGTAGTCATCCTGCGGGGTTCGGTGCAGGTGATCACGGGCTATGGCAGCGACGAGCCCCAGCGGCTCCTCGTCCACGGAGCTGGGCGCTTCCTCGGTGAACTCGGCCTCCTGGCCGGGCAGCCGTCCTTCTACACCGCCGTCGCCGGCGAGGGCACCAGGATCCTCATCGTGCCGGTGGAGCAGCTCGCGGAGCTCCTGCAGTGCGACGCCCGGCTCGGCGACCTGATCGTGCGGGCCTTCGTCATCCGGCGCGAGATACTCATCGGCCTCGATGCGGGTTTCCGGATTATTGGCTCCCGCTACAGCGCGGACACCCGACGGCTGCGCGAGTTCGCCGCCCGAAACCGCCTGCCGCACCGGTACGTCGACCTCGAGGAGGACACCGACGCGGAGCAGGCCCTGCGCGCTCTCGGCTTGGCCCCCACCGACACACCCGTCGTGATCTGGCGGGATGGAAAAGTCCTACGCGACCCGAGCAACGCGAGACTGGCGCAGGCCATCGGGCTGACGACCCCGCGCCCGGACGGTGCCGTTCGGGATCTGCTCGTGATCGGAGCCGGACCAGCCGGGCTCGCCGCTGCCGTCTACGGTGCCGCGGACGGCCTGAGCACCACCGCGTTGGACGCGACCGCCACCGGAGGCCAGGCGGCGACGTCCTCCCGGATCGAGAACTACCTCGGCTTTCCCGCCGGGATCTCGGGGGCGGAACTCGCCGAGCGGGCCGCGATCCAGGCACGTCGGTTCGGTGCTGAGATCAACCTGCCGGCCGAGGCTGTGTCGCTGGTACCGGACGGCGAGTTGCAGGCCGCGTCGCTGGATCTCGACGGCCAGCGGGTCGAGGTCGTCAGCCGGACCGTCGTCGTCGCCACCGGCGCCCGGTACCGCGAGCTGGACGTGCCCGGTCTCAGCGAGTTCGCGGCAGCCAGTGTGTGCTACGCGGCCACCTTCATGGAAGCCCGACAGTGCGCGCGTCACCCCGTCGCCGTCGTGGGCGGCGGCAACTCGGCCGGGCAGGCCGCCGTGTTTCTCGCGGAGGTCACGCCGCGTGTATACCTGCTGGCCCGCGACGACGATCTTGGTCAGAAGATGTCGAGGTACCTGGTGGACCGGATCAGCCGTCATCCGCGGATCGTCGTCCGCACTCATACCCGTCTACAGCGCGCCGAGGGAAACGGCTGCCTGGAAGCGCTCGTCATCGAGGACCTTCGCTCCGGCGAACAGGAGTCGATACCCGTTCACATGCTCTTCGTCTTCATCGGCGCACAACCCCACACCGACTGGCTGGGCGACATCGTCGCGCTGGACGCGGACGGATTCGTCCTGACCGGAACCGACGCCGTCTCGGACCCCCGGAGCGACCACACGCGACGTCTCGGCCGCCCGCCACACCGCCTGGAGACCAGCCGACCGGGGGTGTTCGCCGCCGGAGACGTCCGACACGGCGCTACCCGAAGGGTCGGCTCCGCCGTCGGCGACGGCGCCGCCGCCGTGCAGATGCTCCACGAGCACCTCCAGCGGACCGGAAGCGCGGCGCGCTGACGACAGGCCGCTAGGCGGATGCCGGGAGGGTGTACCGCAGCAGGGCACCGACCCCACCGGTCGGCGACTCCGGTCGATCGGCCGGGACGGTGTGCACCGCGGCGGCGGTCCCCAGGGCGGCCCTGACCAACGCGTCCACCTGCCCCGCCCGGATCGAGCTCGTCACCTCGGCCAGGTCCGCGGGATCCACGGCGATGTCGTTGACCTCCGGCCCTATCCACGCCGGTTCGCCTGCGGGCACCCCTTCGGCCAGCAGCAGGTGGCTCACCTGTGCGCGGCGCAGGGCCTCGACCGTCGCCTCCAGGCCGTCCGCGGCGTCCAAGGCAACCGGAGCCGACAGTCCCGCCTCGCCCGCCACCTGCCCGGAACCAGCTGAACCAGCCGAACCCGCCGAACCCGCCAAATCTGGCGTGGCTTCGGCATCAGGCGTGGCTTCGGCATCAGGAGACGCCGCGTGGAACGTCGGCGCGGTCCCGGCCGCCACGCCGACCAGGGACCTGGCTCGGCAGCGGTACTGGTGGAACTCGGCCAGCATGTCCGCCGCCCGGCGGGCGAGGTGCTCGGCGAGCACCTCGGTGACCCGGCTGGCGAGGTGGTCGTCGCATCCGTCCCGGGCGCGGCTGCCCTGCACGACCACCACCCGGATGTCGACATCGACGGGCAACTCCTCGCGCACCAGCGGAAGGGCCTTCGGATCGCCGGCGAGGACCACCACCTCGGCGTCGATGTCCCGCACGGCGCGGACGATCAGATCGGCGGTGGCCTTCGCACCGAGCTTCCAGTGTTCCTCGACGTGGCTCTCGTAGCGCCGCTGCGCCCATCCGCCCGCGCGCGCCTTGTGCCACGGCGGGCGCGTGGTGTCCTGGGACACCCCGTCCGAGGGCAGCGGCCCGTCGGTGTAGGCGAGCACGTCCACGCCGAGGCGGTCCACCAGGGCGACCACGTGGGGAACCCGCCGGTCAGCCCAGTCGAGGACGGGCAGCAGGTGCGGCAACGGGCCGACCGCGACGAGGCCGAAGTCGGAACCTCCCGGCAGCCACTGCGTGTAGGGCACGTGCACGGACCGTCCCTCGCCCGCTGCCACCAGGACCCGGGTCCCGCCCTCTCGATAATAACGGGAGTCCCCCCGCTCGGCGATCAGCGCCTGGCGGACATCCGCGTCGACGCCCTGGCGCTCCAGGTCGGCGAGGATGTCGCGCCACCTCAGGTCGAAGAGGCGGGCGGCGTTCTCGCGGACCGGATCGGTGCTGAGGTACACGGTCACGAACGGCCCGGACAGGTCGTACAGGTCGCGTAGACGGCTCATCTCCATGTGGAAGCTCCTCATCAGGCTCGGGAGTACCCGACCTCGACGCATCCCGACATGCACGCCTCGTCGGGGCAGCCATGGCAGATCCCGTTGGAGGGTGTCTCAGGTGGGGTGGGCCGGCGTCGACGAGCTCCTGCGGCGCCTGGTGGGACACGCCGTCTGGCGGCGGTCAGGGCGTCAGGACGACCTTGACGCACTCGTCCTCCTTGTTGAGGAAGGTCTCGAAGCCGGCGGGCGCGTCGTCGAGGCCCATCCGGTGGGTGATGACGAAGCTCGGGTCGAGCTGACCGGCCTGAATGCGTTCGAGCAGCGGCTTGGTGTACCGCTGGACGTGGCACTGCCCCGCCCGCAGGGTCAGCCCACGGTTCATCAGCGACCCCATCGGGAACTTGTCGACGAAGCCGCCGTACACGCCGATGACGGAGACCGTTCCCCCGTTGCGGCAGTTGCGGATCGCCTGCCGGAGCGCGAAGGGGCGGTCGGTTTCCAGGCGGGTCGCCTGCTTCGCGCGGTCGTATGCGTAGGCCGGCGCCGACGAGTGGTGCGCCTCGAGACCGACGGCGTCGATGCAGGCGTCCGGACCGCGCCCTCCGGTCAGTTCGAGCAGCTCCTCCCGGACGTCGCTCTCCGCGTAGTTGACCGGCTCGGCGCCCGACTTCTCCTGAGCCATCTGGAGCCGGTAGGGCAGGCGGTCGATCGCGATGACCCGCTCGGCGCCCAGGAGGAACGCGCTCGCGATGGCGAACTGGCCCACCGGGCCGGCTCCCCAGACGGCGACGACGTCCCCTGGGCTGATGTCACACATCTCAGCGCCCATGTAGCCGGTCGGGAGAATATCGGAGAGGAAGAGAACCTGCTCGTCATCCAGCCCCGCCGGGACCTTGACCGGCCCCACGTCGGCGAACGGGACGCGAGCGTACTCGGCCTGCCCGCCCGGATAGCCGCCCAGCATGTGTGAGTAGCCGAAGATTCCCGCCGGCGCATGCCCGAGGATCTTCTCGGCCAGACCGGCGTTGGGATTCGAGTTCTCGCAGACGGAGTACGCCCCGTCGCGGCAGGCGTTGCACCGGCCGCAGGCGATGGGGAACGGGACGACGACCCTGTCACCGACAGCGAGGTTCTTCACCTCGGGAGCGACCTCGACCACCTCGCCCATGAATTCGTGACCGAGGACGTCGCCCTTCTTCATGGTCGGGATGAAGCCGTTGAACAGGTGGAGGTCCGATCCGCAGATCGCGGTCCTCGTGATCCTGATGATCGCGTCGTGGTTGTTCAGGATTCGCGGTTCGGGCACGTCCAGAACGTCGACGTTGCCCTTTCCCAGCCAGCAGTTGGCTCGCATGGGTCGTCCCCTCTCCTCTGGCGACCCGGACGGCCCGGACCCGGTTCGGGGTCCAGGAACCGGTCCCGGGTTCCGACGCCATCAGCCAATCGGCTGGGCCGGACGCTGGTGGAGCTGGTTGGACGCCCGAGTACCCGCCGGGCTCCCCTCGGACCGGACGATCTCGCCGACTTCCATGAGCTGCTTGAACCGGCGCAGGTCGTCGGTGATCTGTTGGCCGGGCTCCTCGCCGAGGAGCTTCGCCACCGCCACGGCGGCCGAACCACCGGGCGCGTTGTAGTCAAGGCTGACGTGGACCTCGGTGCCCCGGTCGCCGGGCGCCGGGACGAACCGGACGCATCCGGCGTTGTCGATCTGCGACCCGTTGACGGAACGCCAGGCGATCAGGCTGTCCGGGCGGTCCTCGACGACCTCGGCATCCCACTCGACGCGGGTCCCCGCCGGACCCTTGGCCTTCCAGTGCGAGTGTCCGTCGACGACCCGCACCGATTCCAGGTGATACATGAACTTCGGCAGGCGCTCGAAGTCATGCCAAGCCTCGTAGAGCTCCGCTGGAGACCGCCGGATGGTGGCGCTCGCCGTCACGTGCGCCGGGTGCCTGGACCTGGCCGCCCTGCGTTCCGCCTCGGTCATGGCGGCCTGCTTACGGGCGGCGATCACATCCAGCGCCGTGCAGCCGACGACCGCTGCGGTGGCGACGCCCAACCGGGTCGCGCTCCGAGGATGGAAGCGGTAACGGCTCAACGCGAGCCCGAGCGCCGAGAGATCCAGTACGTCTCCCGCGACCCGGCCCCACAGCGCGCGTTCCGGACGTCTGCTCACGAAGATCCCGACCCCGGCTGAGACCTCCCGCACGCCGAACAGCCGCAGGACGGACCGGTTCGTGGCCGAGTCGTGGACGCCGAGCGTTCTGGCCAGCGAGTGCGGGGCGCCGATCTCGGTGGCGCCGAGACCCAGACTGAACCAGCCGAGTGCGGTGCGCAGGAGCTCCGCCCCAGGCCGTCCAGGCGGGCTCTCGCCGGGTCGCTCGACCGGGTCGGACTGCCTGGATTGCCCGTCGTCGTGCGGCAGCCGAATGCTCATGTGATCTCTCCAGCCTGTTGTGCCGGCGTCCAGGGCTTGCCTACGTCAGTGGCGTCCGGCGGAACGTGCCGCCTCGCCGAGGGTTGCTCCCCGCCGGGGGAGCGGAGCGTGTGCTCGCCGGTCTCGCCGGTCTCGCCGGTCTCGCCGGCCCGACGCACCGCGCCGGACGGCCCAGGGGCGTCCGCTGGAACGCGCGCTCCGCCGCGGGCGCTTTGACGCGAAGTGGAACCGGACCATGCAGATCTTGACCGTCGGAGCGGGTCAGGGATCGGGAACAATGGCGTTCGCCATTGCGACACCGCGGCCTGGACGAGGCGTTCTCACCCGGGCCACCGGCGCGTGAGCCCTCCCACTTGGGGGTTCCGTGCTTACGGCCCACGAAACGCGACGGCTCCGATCGACTCTGCGGCCCCTCGGCGATCCTGCCCAAAGTTTGGGTGTCGCTGGGCCGGGAAGGGCAGCGAGCGGTAAACCCGCGGGTAGCGCCAGTTGGGCCGATATCGGGCAATGTGGCCGGCTTCGTCTAACTGGCTCAGCCAGGACACCCCTAACCGGGATGGTTGGACGGCCCGTGGTGGCATGTTCGACTTCTGACCGTTTCCGCTCGCTCCTAGCTTAGGAGCAGGTTCATGGCCAAGGCAGTAGGTATCGACCTGGGCACGACCAACTCGGTGATCGCCGCGTGGGAGGGTGGTGAAGCCAGGGTAATCCCGAACTCCGAGGGATCGCGGACGACCCCGTCCGTGGTCGCGTTCACGGAGGGCGGGGAGCGCCTCGTCGGCCAGTTAGCCAGGCGGCAGGCGATCCTCAATCCGAAGGGCACGATCTCCTCGGCGAAGCGGTTCGTCGGGCGGCACTACGACGAGATCAGCGAGGAAAGCAAGGCGGTCGCCTTTGACGTCGTGCCCGGCCCCAGCGGCTCCGTCCGCTTCAAGGTACGGGACAAGCTCTATTCGCCGGAGGAGATCAGCGCGCTGGTGCTGCGCAAGCTCGCCGACGACGCCGCCAAGCAGCTCGGCGAGAAGGTCACCGAAGCGGTCATCACGGTGCCTGCCTACTTCAACGACGCGCAGCGCACCGCCACCCGGGACGCTGGCCGCATCGCCGGTCTGGAGGTGCTGCGGATCATCAACGAGCCGACCGCGGCCGCGTTGGCCTACGGGCTGGACAAGAAGCAGCACGAGACCGTGCTCGTGTTCGACCTCGGTGGCGGCACGTTCGACGTGAGCGTCCTCGACGTCGGCGACGGGGTGGTCGAGGTGCGCTCGACCGCCGGCGACAGCCACCTGGGCGGGGACGACTTCGACCGCCGGCTGGTCGACCACCTGGCCGACGAGTTCCAGCGTGACCGGGGCATCGACCTGCGCGCGGATCCACAGGCACTGCAGCGGCTCTTCGAAGCCGCGGAGAAGGCGAAGGTCGAGCTGAGCTCGGTGACCCAGACCCAGGTCAACCTGCCGTTCATCACCGCCGACGCGTCTGGGCCGACGCACCTGACGACCACGGTCATGCGCTCGACGTTCGAGCAGATCACCACTGATCTGCTGGAACGGACCATGGGACCGGTGAACCAGGCGACGGAGGATGCCAAGGTCACCGCGAACGACCTGGATGAGGTGATCCTGGTCGGCGGCGCCACCCGGATGCCGGCGGTGCAGAAGCTGGTCCGGCGGCTGACCGGCGGCAAGGAACCGAACATGAGCGTCAACCCGGATGAGGTGGTGGCGCTCGGGGCCTCGATCCAGGCAGGAGTGCTCAAGGGCGAGGTCAAGGACGTGCTGCTGCTCGACGTCACCCCGCTGTCGCTCGGCCTGGAGACCCGCGGTGGCGTGATGACGAAGATCGTCGAGCGGAACACCACGATCCCGGTTCGGCGATCGGAGGTGTTCACCACCGCGGAGGACAACCAGTCCGCCGTCGACGTCGTCGTGCTGCAGGGCGAGCGGGAACGCGCCGCGGACAACCGGGTGCTTGGCCGCTTCCGGCTGGAGAACATCCGGCCGGCCCCGCGCGGCGAGCCCCAGATCGAGGTCACCTTCGACATCGATGCGAACGGCATCCTCAATGTCACCGCACGGGACAAGGACACCGGAGCCGAGCAGAAGATCACCATCACGGAAAGCTCGACCCTCGACAAGAGCGAGGTCGAGCGAATGATCGGCGAGGCCGAACGGCACCGGAATGAGGACGAGGCGCTGCGCGCCGCGATCGACGCCCGTAACGAACTCGACTCAGTCGCCTATCAGGTCGAGCGCCGGTTGGCGGACCTCGGTGACGCCGCACCGGCGCACGAGAAGGCCCGCGCCGAGATGCTCGTCGCCGACGCTCGGCAGGCCGTCAAGGAGGAAGCGCCGCTCGACCGGATCCGGTCACTCAGCTCGGATCTCCAGCAGGTCTACCACGCGTTGGCGAGCGTCCAGCCGGGCGCCGGTGGCCAGCCAGGCGGGGGTGACCAGCCGGGTCCCGGCGGAACGGCCGGCGGCGGGCAGCCGCCGCCCGGCGGCCCGGATGACGTCATCGACGCCGATTTCGACCGGAGCTGAGCGTAGGAGCGGGCGAGCAGAGCGGTCCCGCGAGGCGAACGGGCGAACGGGGCGATCGGGGAGCGTAGAGCGAGCGGAGGACTGAGCGATGACGTCTGCCCGTCGACCGCCACCAGGAACCGGAGACGATCATCCACGGGGGAAAGACGATCATCTGCGTGGGAACCGGCCCGCGGGCGCGGGCCAGCCGGCGGCCACCGATCGGCCGGTAGGCGAGGCGCGGCCTGCTGGCGGCGAGCAGCCGGCCGGGGTTGAGCAGCCGGCCGGGGTGGAACATCTGGCCGGAGTCGACCGGCACGAGGAGCCGGCGGCGTTCGCCGCGCGGATCGAGGAGCTCACGGCCCGCTGGCGCCAAGCCCTCGCGGACCTCGACAACCAGCGCAAGTGGTGCGCCCGGGAGGTGGAACGGGAACGGGAGGCCGAGCGCGCGCGGGCGGCCACGGCGTGGCTACCGGTGCTCGACCACCTCGAGCTCGCGCTGGCGCATGCCGAGGCCGACCCGGAATCGATCCTGACCGGCGTCCGGGCCGTGCGCGACCAGGCGGTCGACGTGCTGGCCCGGCTCGGCTACCCGCGCCACGACGAGGTCGGCGTGCCCTTCGACCCCGCCAGGCACGACGTGATGAGCCTCGTCGACGAGCCGGGCAGGCCGTCGGGCACGGTGGTCGCCGTCGTCCGGCCCGGCTACGGCGACGCCGGACGGCAGCTACGCCCGGTAGGCGTGGCCGTCAGCAAGCCCTCGGAGTGACGCCGTGGCCCGGGACTACTACGAGGCTCTCGGCGTCAGCCGCGAGGCGGCTGCGGAGGAGATCCAGCAGGCCTACCGGAAGCTTGCCCGCCGCTACCACCCGGACGTGAACAAGGATCCGGCGGCGGAGGAGCGTTTCAAGGAGATCAACGACGCCTACCAGACGCTGTCGGACCCGAAGACCCGGGGCCGGTACGACCGGTTCGGGCCGGACTTCCGGCGCATACCCGAGGACTACGAGGAACGGATGGCCGCCGGTGCCGGTGCTGGCTTCGGGGGTGCTGGCTTCGGGGGTGCCGGCTTCGGGGGTGCTGGCTTCGGGGGTGCCGGCGCCGGACGCGGGGGCTCGGGCCGGCGGGTCCGGGTGACGCCGGGCTTCGAGGCGGGCTTCGGCGGTGGCGGCGGCTTCGAGGACCTGTTCGGAGACCTCTTCGGGGCGGGTCGCGGCGCGCGTGGGGCGACCGGTCCGATTCCCGGCGCCGATCAGGAGGCCGAGCTGGAACTGAGCGTCGAGGAGGCGTACCGGGGCGGCCGCCGTCAGGTCACCCTCGCCGGGCCCGAGGGCGCGCGGGGCTACACCGTGACCATCCCGCCCGGGGTGGTGGACGGGCAGCGGATCCGGCTGGCCGGGCAGGGCGGGCGCGCGAGCGGCAATGGCCCGGCCGGGGATCTGTACCTGCGGGTGCGCATCGCGCCGCACCCGCGTTATCGGGTGTCCGGGCGGGACATCCACCTCACCGTGGCGGTCTCGCCCTGGGAGGCGACGCTCGGTGCGACCGTCCCCGTCGCCACTCCGGGCGGCGAGGTCAAGGCGCACGTCCCGGCGGGTTCGTCGTCCGGCCGGCGGCTGCGCCTGCGCGGTGAGGGCATGCCCAACCTGCGGGGTTCGCCCGGTGACCTCTATGCCGAGGTCAGCGTGATGGTCCCGGCGAAGCTGACCGATCGCGAACGCGCGCTGTTCGAAGAACTGGCGGCGATCTCCACGTTCGATCCGAGGACGTAGGCGCAGGACCTGACCAGAACGTGACCGGGGCCGCGGTGGCCGCCGTGACCATGGCCGTGGTCCTGGTCGGGCGTGACCGGTCGTGACCGGTAAGGAGGCGAGGATGAGCACCCGTTCCCAGCCGGAGGGTGGGGCGTCCCGGCCCGACGCCGCTCGCCGCTACCCACTGGCTCCAGTCCGCCGCCCGCGCCGCGGCGCCGTGGGCACCGTAGGCGCCGTAGGCGCGAGAGGCGACGTCCGACCACAGTTCGGCGTCGCCACGTGGCTCACCCTGGAGACGGTCGCCGACCGGGCCGGGCTGCATCCCGACCTGGTCCGCCGGTTCGCCGCGCTCAGCCTGCTGGACACCTCCCGCGACGCCGCCGGCACGCTGTGGTTCCCACCGGACACCCCGGCGACGATCGCCCGGATCCAGCGGCTACGGGCCGGTCTCTGCCTGAACTACGCCGCCATCGGCCTCGTGCTCGATCTGCTCGACCGCATCGACGCGCTGGAAACCGCCCTCGGCGGCAGCACGGCCCCGCGGGTGCGGTCGGCGCTGGAAGCCAGCCAGAAGGCCAGCAACGCGAGGAGCGGACGACTATGGACATGAACCGCCTGACCCAGAAGTCCCAGGAGGCGCTGGCCGCGGCCCAGGCCAAGGCGACCGCGCTCGGGCACACCGAGGTCGACGGCGAGCACCTGCTGGCCGCCCTGCTGGCGGCGCCCGACGGGCTGATTCCACGGCTGCTCAGCGAGGCCGGGGCCGACGTCGCCGCGCTGAGCACGCAGCTGGACGCCGACCTGGCCCGGCGGCCGAAGGTGACCGGCCCGGGAGCCGCGCCCGGGCAGGTGTTCGTGACCCAGCGGTTGGCCCGGCTGCTGGACGCGGCCGAACGCGAGGCGGGGCGGCTGAAGGACGAGTACGTGTCGGTGGAGCACCTGCTGCTCGCGCTGACCGAGGAGGGCACCGCCACCGCCGCCGGCCAGCGGCTGCATGAGCATGGCGTCACCAGAGAGTCCTTCCTGGCCGCACTAACCCGGATCCGCGGCCATCAGCGGGTCACCTCCGCGACCCCGGAGGCCGCCTACGAGGCGCTGGAGAAGTACGGCCGGGACCTCGTCGAGCTGGCCCGGACCGGCAGTCTCGACCCGGTCATCGGCCGGGACGCGGAGATCCGCCGGGTGATCCAGATCCTCAGCCGCAAGTCGAAGAACAACCCGGTGCTGCTGGGGGATCCGGGCGTCGGGAAGACCGCGATCGTGGAGGGCCTGGCTGCGCGGATCGTCCGCCGGGACGTGCCGGAGGGCCTGCGTGACAAGACCATCTTCGCGTTGGACATGAGCTCGCTGGTGGCGGGAGCGAAGTACCGCGGCGAGTTCGAGGAACGGCTCAAGGCCGTCCTGACCGAGGTGAAGGCGGCCGAGGGGCGGGTCCTGCTGTTCGTCGACGAGCTGCACACGGTGGTCGGCGCCGGCGCCGCCGAGGGGGCCATGGACGCCGGGAACATGCTCAAGCCGATGCTCGCCCGCGGCGAGCTCCACATGATCGGCGCGACCACGCTGGACGAGTACCGCAAGCGCGTCGAGTCCGACGCCGCGTTGGAGCGGCGTTTCCAGCCGGTGATGGTGGACGAGCCGAGCGTGGAGGACACCATCTCGATCCTGCGCGGCCTGCGCGAGCGGTTCGAGGTCTTCCACGGGGTGAAGATCCAGGACCGCGCGCTCGTCGCGGCGTCGACGCTGAGCCACCGCTACATCACCGACCGGTTCCTGCCCGACAAGGCGATCGACCTGGTCGACGAGGCCTGCGCCCGGCTGCGTACCGAGATCGACTCGATGCCCGCCGAGCTGGACGAGACCAGCCGCCGGGTGACCCGGCTGGAGATCGAGGAGGCGGCGCTGGCCAAGGAGACCGACCCGGCCAGCCAGGCGCGCCTGGATCAGCTGCGCCGCGAGCTCGCCGACCTGCGGGCCGAGGCGGACGCGATGCGCGCCCAGTGGGAGGCCGAACGCCAGGCGATCCGCCGGGTCCAGGAACTGCGCGGAGAAATCGAACGCGTCCGCCGTGAGGCCGAGGAGGCCGAACGGGCCTACGACCTCAACCGGGCCGCCGAACTCCGCTACGGCCGGCTGGGCGAGCTGGAACGGCGCCTTGCCACCGAGGAGGAACAGCTCGCCGTCAAGCAGGGCGAGCACCGGCTGCTGCGCGAGGTCGTCACCGAGGACGAGATCGCCGAGATCGTCGCGGTCTGGACCGGTATCCCGGTCACCCGGCTCAAGGAAACCGAGCGGGACAAGCTGCTGCGGCTGGACGAGATCCTGCGGGAACGGGTCGTCGGCCAGGACGAGGCCGTCACGCTCGTCGCCGACGCGATCATCCGGGCCCGGTCCGGGATCCGGGACCCCCGCCGGCCCATCGGCTCCTTCGTGTTCCTCGGCCCGACCGGCGTCGGGAAGACGGAACTGGCGAAGACCCTGGCGGTGGCGCTCTTCGACACCGAGGAACACATGGTCCGCCTCGACATGAGCGAGTACCAGGAGCGGCACACCGTCAGCCGGCTGGTCGGCGCTCCCCCCGGCTACGTGGGATACGAGGAAGGCGGCCAGCTCACCGAGGCCGTCCGGCGCAAGCCGTACTCGGTGGTGCTCTTCGACGAGATCGAGAAGGCGCACGCGGACGTGTTCAACGTCCTGCTGCAGATCCTGGACGACGGCCGGATCACCGACGCCCAGGGGCGCCGGGTCGACTTCCGCAACACCGTCATCATCATGACCTCGAACATCGGCTCGCAGTACCTGCTCGACGGGATGGACGCGGACGGCCAGATCAGGCCGGAGGCCGAGGCCCGGGTGATGGCGGAGCTGCGGGGGCACTTCCGCCCGGAGTTCCTCAACCGGATCGACGACATCGTCCTGTTCCGGCCGCTGGCCCTGCCGCAGATCGAGCGGATCGTCGGCCTGCAGTTCGAGGAGCTGCGCCACCGGCTCGCCGAACGGCAGATCAGCCTGGAGCTGACCGAGGCCGGCCGCCGGCTGATCGCCGAGAAGGGCTTCGATCCGGTGTTCGGCGCCCGCCCGCTACGCCGATACATCTCCCACGAGGTCGAAACCCGGGTTGGGCGCGCGCTCATCCGCGGCGAGGTCTCCGAAGGCGGCGTCGTGCGCATCGACGCCCACGACGGGGAGCTGGTCGTGACCTATGAGAAGGCCACCGCCCGGCACGGCCTCGCCGCCTGAGGCGTGTCAGGCGGCGAGGGAACCGGGTCCGGACCGGACAGAGCGCGTGCTCGCGTTGGCGATCTGGATGGTCGCCTCCGGCGCCTTCGCGTTCTACGTGGCCAACTTCGGTTCGTACAACAAGACCTACGGCGCCCTGGCCGGGATCATCACCTTCCTGGTGTGGCTGTGGCTGACCAACCTGGCGATCCTGCTCGGGCTGGAGTTCGACGCCGAGCTGGCCCGCCAGCGGGCGATCGCCGGCGGCCGTCCGGCCGACGCCGAACCGTACGCCCAACCGCGTGACCCCCGCGGCTTCCGCCGCCGTCCCGTCCGCCGGAGAACGCAGCGCGTAGGCTCCGCGGACGTATGACCTCTAGGTAGCGCACAGCTGCGCCTCGGCGTATCAGGGGAGTCCGATTCCGCCGTGCGGCCTGTCAGCGCGGCGCCGCTCCGCCCCGGTGGAGTCGTTTTCGAGGCCGGCGCGCGGGGACGCCTCGGAGACCGCGGCGGGCACCGCGTCGGCCCCTGCCCCCACCTCGACCGGGCGCGGCTCGCCGGACTCCTCATAGTCGGTCCCGGCGACGGAGCCACCAGCGGGATCCGCCGCGGAGGTGTAATAACGCCCGCTCGTCTCCGCCGGCGGTCTGCCACCGTCGTGCGGCCTGGAGGTCTCTTTGGCGCCGGCGTGATCGCCTTTTCCGCCCAGCGGAACCTGCCCTCTGCGCAGTCGTCTCGCCACGAGCCCGCCTCCGAGCGCGCCGGCCACCAGGGCGCCGGCTCCGGCCAGCCCGAGGCGCTTGCGGCTGGTAGACGCGACCGGGGCGTCATCAGCGTCGGCGTCCTGCTCACGCGTTCTCATGCAGCACCTCTCCCGAGCTCACGATGCCGCAGCCCTACCCGCGCCACGACGGGAAAACCAAACGGCGAGTCGGCGAGTGATGTCCTTCCAGACCGTGTGCGGGCCCCCGCCTCCCGCCGGCATCCGACGGCATCCGACGGCAGGTGACGGTCCGACGCCTTCCGCTCAGACGTTTTGCGGGTTCGTCAGCGAGCAGGGGACGGGCGTCCGCGTCAGCTGCATCCGTCGGGCAGGTTGCTCCGGGCCGGATCGGACGGGACTGACGTGCGCGGGACGGGACTGGTGAGAGGGACTGATGGTGGGGAGCGGATGACGGCTGGGGGAGCGGATGACGGCGACTCAAGGTTCTGATCCGTGCGTCCGCGAGTGGAACTCGGCGCTGCGGCTGGCTGACCTCGTCCATGGGCGGCTCGTCGAGGTGGGACACACGGTGGCGGTGGCCGAGTCGCTCACCGGTGGGCTGATCAGTGTGCTGCTCACCGAGGCCCCAGGCACCACGGTCACGTTTCGCGGTGGGCTGGTGGTCTATGCCACCGATCTCAAACACTTCGTCGCAGGGGTGCGTCTGGGCGATCTGGAGGAGCATGGGCCCGTGCATTCCGCCGTCGCCGAGCAGTTGGCATCCGGTGCCCGGGAACGCCTGGCCGCCGACTACGGCATCGGGGTCACCGGGGTGGCTGGGCCGGGTGCCCAGAACGAGCGACCGGTCGGCGAGGTGCTCATCGCCATCGGGACCGAGGCCGAGACGGTGGTCAGCGAGCACCACTTCGACGGGAACCGCTCCGAGATCAGGATGAAGACGGCTCAGGCGGCACTGGCGGACCTTCTGCGCGTGCTCGGTGCCAGATGACCTCCGAATCCCTCGGCGCCACCGCCGGGTTTCCCTTGCGTTGTCACCGCCCGGAGGCGATGTGAGCCGACGAGATTTCGGCGCCATCCACAGTCATGGTCTGGTCCGCGTCGCCGCGGCGACACCCCCCGTCGCGACCGCCGACCCCGCGCGTAACGCCCAGGAGACGGTCGGGCTGGCGCGGCAGGCCGACGCGGACGGCGTCGACGTCGTGGTCTACCCCGAGCTGGGGCTGTCGTCCTACGCGATCGACGACCTGCACCTGCAGGAGGCGCTGCTGGACGCTGTCGACGACGCCGTGGCCGCCGTCCGCGACGCCAGCCGTGATCTCGGGCCGCTGCTGCTGGTCGGGGCGCCCGCGCGCCGCCGCGGACGGCTGTACAACACCGCCGTGGCGATCTCCCGCGGACGGATCCTCGGGGTGGTGCCGAAGACGTTCCTGCCGAACTACCGGGAGTACTACGAGAAGCGGTGGTTCGCGTCCGGAGCGGACGTGGTCGGGCGGGAGATCTCGCTGGCCGGCGAGACCGTGCCCTTCGGCACCGACCTCATCTTCGCCGCGGCGGACCTGCCGGAACTGGTGGTCGGGGTCGAGATCTGCGAGGACTACTGGGCGCCCATCCCGCCCTCGTCCTACGCGGCGCTGGCCGGCGCGACGCTGCTGGCGAACCTGTCGGCGTCGAACATCGTCGTCGGCAAGGCGGCCGACCGGGCCCACCTGTCGGCCGCCCAGTCGACGCGGGCCATGGCGGCGTACGTCTATTCGGCGGCGGGGGCCGGGGAAAGCACGACCGACCTGGCGTGGGACGGCCAGAGCACGATCCACGAGCTCGGCGACCTGCTCGCGCAGTCCGAGCGCTTTTTCGACGGGCCGCAGCTTCTGGTGGCCGATGTCGACCTCGGGCGGGTCCGGCAGGAGCGGATGCGAACGCCGACCTTCAACGACTGCGCCGTCGCGGCGAATGATCCCGAGCGCCGCTTCCGCACCGTGTCCTTTCCGCACGAGCCACACCGGCGCGACGTGGGACTGCGACGTCAGCAGCGTCGTTTTCCCTATGTTCCGGACACGGCGCAGCGGTTGGACCTCGACTGCTACGAGGCGTTCAACATCCAGGTCGACGGACTGGCGCGCCGTTTCCGGTCGGCCGGGACGAGGATGGTGATCGGCGTTTCCGGAGGCCTCGACTCGACGCACGCGCTGATCGTGGCAGCCAAGGCATGTGACCGGCTCGGAGTGCCGCGCTCGTCGATTCTCGGCTACACCCTGCCCGGCTTCGCCACGAGCGAGGCGACCAGGCAGAACGCGTGGGCGCTGATGCGCGCGCTCAGGGTCCAGGCAGCGGAAATCGACATCCGGCCCGCGGCGCGCCAGCTGCTGGCCGATCTGGGGCATCCCGCGGCGAAGGGCGAGCCGGTGTACGACGTCACGTTCGAGAACGTGCAGGCCGGTCTGCGCACCGACTATCTGTTCCGCCTGGCGAACCAGCGCGACGGCTTCGTCGTCGGCACGGGCGACCTCAGCGAGCTCGCGCTCGGCTGGTGCACCTACGGCGTCGGCGACCAGATGAGCCACTACGCCGTGAACGCGGGCGTGCCGAAAACCCTGATCCAGTACCTCATCCGGTGGACGGTGACCTCCGGGCAGTTCGACGAGACGACCAGCAAACTGCTCACGGACATCCTCGACACGGAAATCTCACCTGAGCTCGTACCGGCCGACGAGGAGACAGGCGCGATCCAGAGCACCGAGGACCGCATCGGTCCCTACGAGCTGCACGACTTCTTCCTGTTCCACATCCTGCGGTACGGCCTACCGCCGTCGAAAGTCGCGTTCCTGGCCTGGCACGCCTGGCGTGACGCCGGCGAAGGCCGGTGGCCGCATGGATTTCCCGCGGATGGCCGGCACAGCTATGACCTGCCGACCATCGTGCACTGGCTGCGGGTGTTCCTGGACCGTTTCTTCCGCCTGTCGCAGTTCAAGCGCTCGGCGCTGCCGAACGGGCCTAAGGTGTCCTTCGGTGGCACCCTTTCGCCCCGTGGCGACTGGCGCGCGCCGTCGGACGCGACCGCGCGGGTCTGGCTGACCGAGCTGGAGCGCAACGGCCCGCCGCCGGCAGATCCAGACGTCCTGCCAGGCCGGCGGGATCGGAGCGGCGCAGCCGGGTCTTGCCCCTGACCGTTCCCGCCGATGCGGCTTCTCCGAAGCCGGCCCAAAAAGCGGCGCTGGTGGTTGCCCGTTCGCTGCCGCGGATTCGCTCAACGACGGGGCGGTGACTCGATTTGCCGCGCACCGACGGCGATCTTCAGATCCTCGGTCTGGCGACGATCCGGAGCCCTTGCCACTCGTCGCCTCCGTGCGCAGCAGCGACGCACGAAAGCATCCGCCACCGCCGCCGACGGCAGCAACCTCGCCGGCGCCACTGGCCGAGTCAAAGCTCTTTCTCGTGGGGCACAGGCGGCCTCGTGACTGGGACCACGTGCAGGAGTCTTTCCAGGCCGGTGTAGTCGCCGGGGTTGGTGGTGAACAGTGGAAGGCTCTCCGCGACCGCCGTAGCGGCGATCATCAGGTCCGCGATCCGGCGACGCGGCTTGCGGCCCGCGGCGACGATGGCCGCGGACAGCCGGCCGTAGATCCGGGCGGCCTCTGTGTCGAACGGGATCGGGTCGAACTCGTTCTCGGCACGTTGGAGGATCTCCATTCGCCGTGCCCGTTCCTCGTGCTCGTCGTACAGGTCCTGCTCGTCGTTGCGCCGCACCTGGTGCGGCCCGGCGGACAGCTCTGCCAGCGTCACCGCGCTGATCGCCATCTCGTCCGGAAGCTCGGCAACGTTGACCCAGCGGCGCAGGATCAGGATGTCGGTGTCCAGCAGGCCCTGCCGGGCGGGCTCACTGGTCACAGGCGCTCGTCGACTCGTGGTCAGCGGCCGTCTCCTGGTCGGCGCGGAACGCCTCCAGATCGGCGTCAGGAGCGTTGCGCGACATCGCGGCGAACTCCTGCCGCGAGACGAACCGGCGCCGACGCCGGAGCGGGACGAGCTGTCCGATGTGATGACCGTCCCGAGTGACCGTGAACGACTGTCCCTGCTCGACGGCGTCCATGATCTCCCGCGACCTCGCCCGCAGATCCCGCTGCGTGATCTCAGGGGTGCTCACTCCGACAGCGTAGCACTCGGTGCCACACTGTGCCGCAATGAAGGTCTAAGCTGCGCCAGACCTGATCGCTTAGGGTCTCGGATCCACTACTCGGTCGGCCAGTGTCCGTGTCCAGGCGCACCAGCAGTTCGGCGTGCATCCGGCGCGCGAGCTGGCGGCTGCTGAGCCCCGCCCGCCCTGACGACGCGCCACTCGCTCACCGTAGCGACGAGTCAGCCGTGCGGAACGGCCCGTCCGGGATCCGGAACAGATCACCGGATCCCGGACGGGCCATCGAGCGAAGTACCAGTCAGCTGCTCGGTGACGAGCGCGCGGCCTGCTGGCCGGTGAGGAGCTGCGCGCGGCGGTGGACGTCGCGGGGGGAGCGGCGCCGGTCAAGCCGGGTCTGCAGCAGCGACTGGGCGATGTCGGGCCGGTTGGCCTGGATGGCGCAGTAGATCGTGGTGTCCTCGACGATCTCGCGCTGGGCGGCGCTGCCCCCGAGCCGCTCGACGCCGGGCAGCGCGATCAGCGCGTCGGTGGCCCGGTCGGGGTCACCGTGCACGAGGTGCATCAGGGCGTCGGCCAGTGGCGCGACGGTGTCGGTGAACACCGCGCTGGACCGGGCGGCCGCGGACCGGCGCAGCTGCGCCAGTCGGCGGCAGTCCCCCGCGGCGGCGAGGGCGACCGCCGCGTGCAGCCCGACGAAGGGCGTCGGCGGATCGACGAGCAACGCGCCGGGAACGGTCTCCAGCACCGGTCCGAGCTCCACCGACGTCCAGGCGCCCGCCGCGACGCCGCGCCACAGCAGCGACGCCGAGTCGATCAGCGCCCGGACGCCGGAGACGGCCGGCGGCGCGAGCTGGGTCGAGAAACGTGCCCGGGCCGCGCTGTCGTCACCGAGCGCGAGCTCGTGCAGAGCCGCATGCCAGGCGAAGTGCGCCCGCTGCGACGAGTCCGACCCGCTGGTCGAGATCCAGGCGTCCAGCCAGGCCAGCCCGGCCTCGTGGTCGCCGGTCTCGTAGTGGACGTGGGTCTTCGCGTGGACGGCGTGGCCGGCGGTCGGTTCGACGGCCAGGGCCAAAGCGGCGAGTTCGGCCGCCTCGTCCCACCTCTCCTGCTCCTGACGGGTGAAGGCGAGCAGCCCCCGGTACCACCAGTCGTCGCGGTAGACGGCCGCCAGTCCCTCGACCAGCGCCCAGGCCTCGGCCGGGAGCTCCGTCGCGCCGCTGAACGCGATCGTCGGCACGGCGATGCTGACGGCCAGGGCGTCTTCCGGGTAGGCCTGGATGTAGCTCAACAGGGCCGCGGCCGACCCGGCCCCCGGCTCGCGGATGCGGGCGGCGACGACCTCGATGAAGCGCCGCTCACGCTCGTCGGCCCGGGCGGCGTGGCGCTGCGCCTCCCGCAGAGCCGTCTGGACGTCGACGTCGGCGCCCCACTCGGCACCGAGCAGCGCCAGCACCGCGTGCCCGAGGGCGAACTGAGGGTCGGCCGCGACCGCCTCGGCCACCAGCGTCTCGGCTCCGGAGCGCACCCGCAGGATCCGCCCGAGCCCGGCGACATAGCGATCGGCCGCCGCCGTGCCGGCGGTGAGTGGCAGGCCGTAGGGGTCGCGCACCCGCCGGGCGGCCGGTGGCCCGGGCAGGGTGGCCACGACGGCGCGGGCGAGCGCGGCCGCCTGGCCGCGGATCTCGGGCATCGCCGTGCTTTCCCACAGCTCCCCCCGCCGCAGCGGCCCGATGGCCCAGATCGCGGGCGGGGGCCCGTCGGCCGCCACCAGGCGCCCCGACTCCTCGGTGGCGAAGCCCAGGTCCAGGTCGTCCGGGGTCGCCAGGCCGGAGGCGAGCAGGTTCATGACAAGGGGATCATGGCTGGTCCGCACGCCGGCGCCCGCGCCGGTGCAGTTGATCACGGCCGCGGCGAGGACCTGGGAGCCGTCACTCAGCGAGACCTCGACGCCGGCGGCGGTGTCCCGGGCGTCGACGACCCGCGCGGCGTGCACGACCAGCGATCCCTCGGCGCGGCGCTGCTCCAGCCAGGCGTGGACGGCGGGGTCGACACGGTGGCGGGCCTGGTCCCAGCGCCGCATCGTCGTGGCGACGAACCTCGAGCGGGCGCTGGCGTCCAAGCGTGACCACAGCTCGGTCGTCACCGGGCGCATCGAGTCCACGGCGCGCCGCCAGTCGCCGCCAGCCGTGCGGATCTGATCGAAGACGAGCCGGCGGGCCTGGGCGAGGCTCAGCGGCCCGTCGGGCAGCTCTGGGGCGGCGAGTGGCGGCGCCGGGTCCAGTGCGTGGGGCAACGGGAGCAGGCCGTGACGCGAGGTCACGTGCAGGCGCACGCCTGCCCGGCTCCAGCGCTGGGCCATGTCGGCCATGGTCAGGCCGGCGCCGACGAGCAGCACGTCGCTGCCGGCCGGGACGCGGGGCTGGGAATCCGCCCGCCACGGATCACCGACGAACCGCGGCGACCGGGCGAGCGCCGGCGCAGCCCACGACGTCGTCGGCGCGCCGTGCCCGAGCGCGAGGACGACGGCGTCGACCGGATGGCTGGTCCCGTCGTCGAGCGTCAGCCGCAGCCGGGGGCCATGGCGGCGGACGCCCGTCGCGCGGGCGCGCACCTGCTCGCAGCGCACCCGCTCGCCGGACACCCTGGCCGCGGCGCGCAGCGTCTCCTCCAACGTGTGGCGGAGGTAGTCGGCATAGAACTGACGGGGTGCGAAACCACTGGCGGGAAAGTCGACCGCGACATGCCGACGAAGCCAGCGCAGAAAATGCTGCGGGTCATCGTCGAATGCGCTCATCTTCGCGGCGGGGACATTGAGCCGGTGCCGCGGGTCCCGGGTCCGATAGGCCAGGCCCTCACCGACGTCGTCCGGCTCGACGAGCAATATCGTGAACCTTCGGCCGGTAACCGCCGCGGCTCTCGCCAGTTGGGCGGTCGCGAGGCAACCGCCTGCCCCACCGCCTACCACCGCGACGACCACCGGGGCGTTCATCGAGACCGTCGACAGTACGTATGCGGACACCTGAGCATCGAGAGATCTCCTTCCCAGCCAAAATTCGATCAGCACCAGGTTAGGCTCAGACGGGGGCGGTCTGTGGCCCAGATCGACAAACCGACAAACCGTTGATGCGGCCGTGATCCCCATCCGCGGCCAATACCTGCCAACGAGGCCGAAAGCCGCCTACGGGGCAAGGCTCGGCGGCGCTGCCCGTGCCCACCGGCTACGGACGCAGGCGGTCGGCGATGGCGAGGAAGATGAAGACGTTCGGGATCCTGCTCACCGCCGTGCGCGTCAGCGGGCGCCACCAGTGAGGGTGTAGGTGTACTCGGTGTGGCAGGCGACGCCGATGTGATGAACGACGTCCTGCAGGACAGCGGTGCTGTCGTAGCGGACGGCGTGGACCTCGCCGCCGAGGCTGGCGGCGCTCGCCACTCCGGCGCCGGCGAGGGGCGCTGCGAAGGCCAGGCCGAAGGCGCCTCGTCCTCGAACGCCGTGTTCGACAAGCTGAGCGAGACCGCCGCCTGGGCCGCCAGCACGACCGCGACCGTCAGACGGCTCCGCGTGACAAGCCGCGACCCCGACAACACTTCGACATCTCCAGCTCAACCAGCAGATCGCCACGAAGTATGGCGGAGCATGGCACATGCGCGCCGGACGCCGAGGCCGAGGCTCGGGCCGGGATGAATCTTGGTGCTGCTGCTGCGAGCCTCGTCCAACTGCTCCGACCGCCAGGTCGTCCGTCAGGTAGTCACACGCCGTCGCCATGAATTCTCAAAGGGAAGAACATAACCAATGCTGGCGGGCTCACAACTGCTGATGGCGCCTTGCCCGGCAAAGGGCTCGCGGTTGCGTGGTACCACTGAACATCCACGACTTCTGGTGGCCGTCGACCGTGCGTTCTCCGTGTCGCGCAGCTGTCTATCGGTGCAGGTGACAGTGGGCACCACGGCGTGTAATGTGCGGACAAGCAACCGCCTGCGTCCTAACGGGGGATCATGAAGGTGCGGGTCTTCTGTTCTTCAACGCAGACGCAGACTCGGCGGCTGCGGCCTCGGTCGCTTTCGGTGTCGCTCGCGGCTCTGTTGACCGGCCTGATCGGCGTCGCCGGATGTTCGGCGGACGCGGCGGGCGCGTCGTCGGTGACCGCCAGGACGACATCGCCGCCGGCCACGGGGACCACGAGCCCGGCGGCCACGTCGTCGGTCGGCTCGACGGCGAGCCCACTACCGCTCGGGTCGGCCACCATCGACGGGGACGAATACAAATTCCAGCTGTACAGTCTGCCGAAAAAGGTGGATGCTGCGGCCTGGGCGGATATCGGCTCGATCCTGAAAAGGGACGATGACAAGTCCCTGATCACGGTGGTCGACATCGAGCAAAAGACGGCCGGCGACTCGTTCAAGCCAGACGAGAGCACCGTCAGTGACATTGTCGCCCACCGGGAGCAGCTGGCCGTCCTGACGCAGCCCACGCAGACCAAGGATCCCGAGGACAATCCACTCGGCGACGCCGGGTCGCTGATATTCGCCCTCGCGAAGTACCGGTTCAGTGACTACCTCACCTCGAGCTCCACGCTGAGGGCGCTGGACAAGCTGAAGCCGCCCTGCGGCGACAAATGCACAGCCGTGATCAAAGGTCCGGGTGAAGTCAAGGACGACGCGTACAGACTGGCGGGGCAGCCTGTCACCGCGGCGCTGCTGAAAAAGATCTCCGAACTCGGCTCGGGTGCGAGCACCGGTTCGACGACGTCGTCGTCGAACACGTCCGGCTCCGGGCAGCAGGCGGTGGGCGGCGGCAAGGGCGACGACAAGAACAGCGGCGGCAGCGGCGGCGAGAACGACCTCCTGCCCTGGATCCTCGTCGGCGTCCTTACCGCGGCACTCGTGGCCGGGGTCGCGTTCGTTCTGCGTCGCGAGCGCCCGACAGGCCGGGATGCCCGCGTCACGCCGAACGGCGGCGGGGCCCCGGGCCGCCAGCTGGCGAACGCCAGCCCTGCGCCGGCACGTAACAGGACCGACGACGAGAGCCACTGGGCCGACCCGGGCAGGCGGCGTGGTGGATCGCAGGCCCGCGAGGTCCCGCAGCCATCGACGTCCTCGCCGGCGGCGACCGAGGTGGCCCGGGTCCATTCTCCCGACGTCGAGATCGGCCAGTCCGGGCTCGTCCATTCCGAGTTCCGCGAGACCGGTTACGTCTCCGTCGACGGCGCGCTCTACCGGGCCGTCTGGAAGGGAGAGGAACACTCCCGGCCGCGGATCGGCGAGTCCGTCGTCCTGTACACCGACGTCAGTGACGGGCTGCAGGCCTGGCCGGCGGCCTCGGCGGATGGTCGCCGCCGACGCGGACCAGGTCAGTGAGACCGCCCCCATGGAGACCAGGCCGGTGAGGACCAGACCAGTGACCAGTGACGTCCGTCGTCCGCGCCGCGCGACCAGCCGCGCCGCGCGTCCAGTTCGATAGCCGGGGGGCAGCCGAGAATGCCAGGGCATCAGCGCTCTTCGGGGCCGGGATACAACGCGGGCTCCCAGGAACGATACGTCGACGTGATCGAAGGGATTTCGATCCCGCCGCCCAACTATCGGGTGCTCGTCGTTCTCTGCGTCGACACCTCGTCCTCCATGCGGGGCGAGGCGATCACGAAGCTCAACGACGCGCTGCGTAGCTGGGCGCAGAGCATGAACCACCACAGCATGGCCGCGTCCACCGAGTTCGCGCTCATCACCTTCGGCGCCGGTGGCGTGCTCAAGTGGCGGGGGACCGAAAGCTTCGACCCGCGCAGCGACCGCACGCCGTTCGTCTCGGCGCGGGAGTTCACGGCACCGGTGCTCGCGGCGGACGGCGTGACCCCGCTGACCAAGGCCGTCCGGCTGGGAATCGACGTCATCGAGGCGCGTAAACGGCAGCTCACCCAGGAACGGGTCACCTGGCGGCGCCCCCTGATGTGGCTGGTCACGGACGGACGGCCGACCGATGACACGGGCCATTTCACGTCCGACTGGCAGCCCCTCGTGGGGGAGATCCGCGCACTCGAGCAGCGCCGGAAGCTCACGCTGTTCGCGATCGGTGTTCCGCCGATCGACCAGGTGGGGCAGGACACCCTGCGCCAGCTCGCCCCGGACAACTACCGGATCTACGGCGAGTTCGACTTCAACGACATCCTCGTTCTCCTGGAACGCAGCGTCGAGGACCCGAACCGTTCCATCCGGGCCGCGGAATGGAAGGAGTCCTGATGCCCGCCGCCGAAGCCGGGTCACGGCGGCAGGGCGCTGCCGCCGGCCGGCCCCGCTGGCGCGTGCGCGGCGCGAGCATGCAGGGCTACGACCACGTCCGCAGCGGCAGGTGGTGCGAGGACTCGTTCGCCCACACGCACATCCCGCTCGACGACCCGACCCGCCCGGACGTCCAGATACTCGCGGTGGCGGATGGCGCCGGCTCGCGCTCCCGCTCTGCCGACGGTTCGCGGCTGGCCGTGAGCACCGCGCTGGCGGTGGTCGAGCAGGGTATTCGCGCGAACTGGTCGCCCGAGTCCGCGCCGGAGTGGACCGCCCTGCTGCAGCACCTGAGCGAACAGGTCATCGCGAGCTTCCTGAGCGTCGCCCGGGCGGTGGGCGGCGGCGACAAGGCGGTCGGTGACTTCGCCACCACCCTCACGGTGGTCGTTCTCGCCTATCCGATCGTGGGCTACTTCAGCGTCGGCGACGGCTTCGTCATCATCCGGACCGGCTCGGGCGGCCGGTCGAACCTTCACCTGGTGGACTCGTCGGTCGCCGACGCGGAAGACGCGTCGAGCACGACGTTCCTTACCTCGCGCACGGCCGGTGCGGTCCGCGTCAACGCGATCTACGACGAAGCGGTCACCGGCGTCTTCATGTCGACCGACGGTCTGGCGTACACGACGCTCGCGCGCGACGAGAACGGCCAGCTTGGCCTCGTGGAAAAACCCATGGTGGACACGGTTTTTCGGCTGCTGGACAAGGACGACTTCGACCCGCTCGGCCTGCTGCGCCTCTTGCAGCGCGACGACGTCATCGCGGCGACGCAGGACGACACCACGATGCTCGCGGCGGTGCTCCACTAGTGAGCGAGTTCGTTATCGGCGGCCGGCCCTACAACATTGCCACTCCGCTCGGTGTCGGCGCGCAGTCCCAGGTCTACGCCGTCGACGGCGACCGGGTGGCGAAGGTCTACCGTGAGCCCGACGCCGACCGCACTCGCCGGCTGATGCTGATGATGGAGGCGTTCAACGCCGACCAGTTCGTACAGCCGACGACGAATCACTCGATCTGTATCTGGCCCGAGCAGGTGGTGACCGACCCGGCGGGAACGGTCATCGGATACGCCATGCAGCGCATCGGCGGCCACCCGATGAGCACCTTGTTCGAGCACGGCGCCCGGCTGCGCGCGTTCGCCAACAAGGACTGGAAGTTCCTGCTCACCGTCGCGAACAACCTCGCGCTGACGGTCCGGGTGCTGCACGACTACGACATCGTCGTCGGCGACATCGCCCCGTCCAACGCGTACGTGAGCGCCACCGGGCTGGTGAGCCTGCTCGACTGCGACTCGTTCCAGTTCTCGCACGGCGGTGTGTTCTTTCCCTGCGAGACGCTGACGCCGGACTATGGCGCACCGGAACTCGTCGTGGCCCAGTCCGGACCGCGCAGCCTCGCCACCGACCGTTTCAGCCTCGCGGTTCTGGTCTGCCAGCTGCTCCTGTGCGGAGACCATCCGTTCCAGGGTTTCCCGACGCGCGAGCTCGACGACGACCCGTCGCCCGAGACGAACATCATTTACGGCATCACGGCGGTGACCGACCCCAGCGCCGTCGACCTGCCCGCGGAGGCCGTCTCCTGCGACATCCTGCCGCCGGGGGTGCGAGACCTGGCTCGGCAGGCGTTCGGTTCCGGCCACACCGCCATCGACCGCCGACCGGCGGCCGAAGAGTGGTACGCCGCGCTCGACGAGGCGTGGAACGACGTACGGACCTGCTCGGTCCGGCCCGGTCACACCTACAGCGGGCATTTGGCAGAATGCCCGTGGTGCGCGCGAGGTCGGGCCGGTCTTTTTGATCCGTTCCCGTCGCTCACCGGTCCCCGGCAGCGAGTCACCCAGACTGGGCCGGCGACCTGGCCGACCACCGCGCCGCAGCCGCCGTCCCAGCCCCAGTCACAGCTGCAACCGCAGAGCAAGAGCCGGAAGCCGATCCTGATCGGCGCCCTGGTGCTGGTATTGCTGATCGTCATCCTGATCGGCATAGTCGCGCCTTGATCGGCTTCGTGCGGACCACCGGCCTCGGATAGACGAAGAGAGTGGCGTGATGTATCACACCCCGGCGCTGGTGCCGTTCTATCTGGTGGTCGACGTCTCGCAGTCCATGGAAGGGCCCCGGCTGGCGCAGGCGAACCAGATTCTGCGCAAGCTCGCCGCGGCGCTCTCCGCCGATCCGCGGGCGAACGACAAGGTCCGCATATGCATGATCGATTTTTCCGGGTCGGCGCGTGTCGTGCTGCCGCTGTGCGACCTGCTCAACACGTCGGCGCTGCCGACGCTGAAGACCCGCGACGACGGCACGCGGTACAGCCCGGCGCTGGATCTGCTCCTGAAGACAATCAATCAGGACGGCCGGCAGCTGGCGGCGGACGGATTCGCCGTCGGTCGCCCGGCCGCCTTCTTCCTCAGCGATGGCGAGCCGTTCGACGACGCCCCGAACGCCTGGGAGCAGGCGCTGGGCCGGCTACTCACGACGTGTGAGAACCCGCCGATGATCGTCCCGTGTGCGATTGCCGAGTCCGATCCGGCGACCCTGCGGGCGCTCGCCCATCCGCGGCCGGGGACGCCCGTGCTCATCCAGAGCGCCGACGCGAGACCCGAGGACGCCATCAACGCGCTCATCGACGTCGTCATCCGTACGGTCCTCAGCTCCGCCGATCAGGAGACGGCGGTCTTCACTCAGGTCGACGACCTGAGCGAGCTCCAGACCGTCATCGCCGAACCCCCGGAGGAGTGGCTCACCGAAACGCCGGGAGCTGACGGGCGGCGATGATGTGGCGGGAACTCGCATTGGTCAAGTCGACACTCGGCGCGCTGCAGCCGCTGAGCGGCGGCGGGCAGGGGAAGATCTTCCGCCTGCCGGACTTCCACCTGGCGGAGGCACCCGTCCCGCTCATCTACAAGGAGTACCGGGAGACGGCCGGCGAGGTGCCCCCCCAAGGCATCGCGAACATCATCACCCTGCGGACACTGCTGGCCCAGGATCAGAAGCCCTGGTTCGACAGCCACCTGGTCTGGCCGCTCCGCCTCGTCGTCGATGATCTGGACGCGGCGGACGCCACGGTCACCGGGATCGTCATGCGACTCATCCCGAACGCCTTCTTCACGTCGATGAGGCTCGGCGCCCAGACGCACCAGATGCCCCGCGAGGCGCGTTTTCTTTTCTTGGACCGGCAGGCCGCCACCCAGCGCGGGCTGGAGTTTCCCGACCTCGCGGTCCGGCTGCTGCTCTGCCAGCGGCTCGCCTACCTGATCGCCTTTCTGCACAACAATGGCATCGTCTTCGGCGACATCTCGTCGCGGAACGTGCTGTACTGCCTGGCGCCGACGCCGGACGTGCTGCTCGTCGACTGCGACGCGGTGCGCAAGGTCGGCAGCGCGCCGGTCGTGGCGCAGGGCCACGCTCCCGACTTCATGCCCCCGAACCCGTACAGCCCTCAGTCGATCACGACCGACCTGTTCAAGCTCGGGCTGTTCATCATCCGGACGCTCTCGCCGGGAGTCGTGGTCACCTCGGACAACGCGAGCGACACCGCCGCCGGCGTCCTCGACGAGACCGGGGCGGCGATGGTGACGGCGAGCGTCGGGCACGACGCGGCGCTGCGCCCGAGCGCCCTCGCCTGGTACCGCTACTTCCGCGGCTTCACCCGTATCTCCCTGCCCGTCCGCCGGCTGTAGCCGTCCCGCCTGACTGTGCGCTCTCGGGCAGAGCCGATCGCGGTGCGTACGTCCCTGCATCGAGGGACCTGTGGGCAAGCTCGCGCCGTCGATCGGCATGTTCCCGACTGGTAGGCAGCGGGCGGCGCCTCCTGACCGGCGAGCCGCCCGGTCGGCCCGGCCGTCGCAGGTGACGGATCCCAGGTGACGGATCCTCAGTCGGCGTGCGCGAAGGCCGACTCGAGCCGATCTACGCGCTCGGCCGGTGGGCCTTCCCGCACGCCGATACGGTCCTCGCCGCCGTACTGCGAGCCGACGAGTCCGGATGACCGCGTTTCAGGCGACGACGCCGAAGAGGTGGTCGAGGGCCAGTTGGTCGAGGTGTTCGATGTTGACGGGGCGGGTGCCGGCAGTGTCGGCGTCGAAGTTCTCGTAGGCGCCGCGGTCGGCGAGGAAGCCGGCGAGGGATTCACCGGGTGCCAGGGTCGGGATGCCCAGGGCGTCGACGCCGGCGGCCTCCCGGGCTTCGACCACCCGTGGATCGGCGCGGAACGCCGCCGCCTTCTCCTTGAGGATCAGGTAGGTCCGCATGCAGGCGGCGGCGGAGACCCAGACGCCGTCGAGGTTCTCGGCGCGCGGCGGCTTGAAGTCGAAGTGCCGCGGGCCGTCGTAGCCAGAGCTTTCCAGCAGGTCGACGAGGAAGAACGCACTCTTCACGTCGGCGGCGCCGAAACGTAGGTCCTGGTCGTACTTGAGCCCATGCTGGCCGTTGAGGTCGATGTGGAACAGCTTGCCGGCCCATAGGGCCTGCGCGTAGCCATGGACCACGTTGAGACCGGCCATGGTCTCGTGGCCGACCTCCGGGTTCAGCCCGACCATGTCGGGATATTCGAGCTGGTTGATGAACGCCAGCGCGTGGCCGATCGTCGGCAGCAGGATGTCGCCGCGCGGCTCGTTCGGCTTCGGTTCCAGCGCGAACCTGATGTCGTAGCCACGCTCGCGGACGTACTGGCAGAGCAGGTCGATGGCCTCCTTGAGGCGATCGAGCGCCGCGCGCGGGTCCTTGGCGGCGTCGCTTTCCGCCCCTTCCCGGCCACCCCAGGCGACGTAGATCTTCGCGCCGAACTCGGCCGCCAGGTCGATGTTGCGCATCGTCTTGCGGAGCGCGAACCGGCGCACGCTCCGGTCGTTCGCGGTGAACGCGCCTTCCTTGAACACCGGGTGGAAGAACAGGTTGGTGGTCATCATCGGCACGACCAGGCCGGTGTCGTCGAGGGCGGCCCGGAACCGCTTGAGGTGCCGCTCCCGTTCGGTGTCGTCCGCCCCGAACGGGATCAGGTCGTCGTCGTGGAAGGTCACGCCGTAGGCGCCCAGCTCGGCGAGGCGATGGACCGTCTCGGCCGGATCCAGCGGTGGCCTGGTCGCCTCGCCGAACGGGTCCCGGCCCTGCCAGCCGACGGTCCACAGGCCGAAGGTGAACCGGTCGGCCCGGGTTGGAGTCAGATCGCTGGCCATGGCGTCACCTCGTGGCTAGTTTGGTGTGGACTACAACAAATAAGCCAGGTGGAGCCGCCGTGCAAGCCCTTGTTCCCCTAAGTGAACATCCAGTAGCAACGAGAAACAATAGTGAAACCAGTAAAATGCTGCCACGCTGCGTGGCAGCCGTCGTGCGGGCCGAACCTGGCCCCTCGTCATTCCCGCCACCGGCCCAACACGGGCCGCGCATCGCCTGGCGTCCACGAACGAGTCGCCGCTGGCGTCCACGAACAGGCGGTCGCGCGTGACACTGGTCGCCGGAATCGACTCGTCGACGCAGTCGACGAAGATCGTCGTCTGTGACGCCGCCGACGGCACGATCGTCCGGTCCGCGGCGGCTCCCCACCCAGACGGAACCGAGGTCGATCCCGAGGCTTGGTGGTCGGCGCTGCGCGCCGCCGCCGGCGGCGGGCTGCTCGACGGCGTGGCCGCGCTGTCGGTCGCCGGCCAGCAGCACGGCATGATCGCGCTCGACGACGCCGGCCGCACGGTCCGCCCGGCGCTGCTGTGGAACGACATGCGCTCCGCCGACGACGCCGACGACCTGGTGGCCGAGCTGGGCGCCGAAGCCTGGGCGGCGGCCACGGGAAGTGTGCCGACCGCCAGCTTCACCGTCGCCAAGCTGCGCTGGCTCGCCCGCCGCGAGCCCGCGAATGCCGCCAGGACCAGTTCGGTCCTGCTTCCGCACGACTGGCTCACCTGGCGTCTCGCCGGCGGCGGCGGTCGTGATGGGAGTGGCAGGAGCGGTCGCGGTGGCGATGGCGGTCGCAGTGGCAATGGCGGTAGCGGTGCCGGTGGCGACGGCCGGCAGGCTGGCGAGCCGGCCGCGCTGACCGCGCTGACCGTGGCGGACGTGCCGCGCACGACCGACCGCGGCGACGCGTCGGGCACCGGCTACTGGTCGCCGACGGCCGGCGACTACCTCCCCGAGCTCGTCGACCACGCTCTCGGGCACCCGCTGGAGCTGCCCCGGGTCGCCGGCCCCGCCGAGATCGTCGCCGAGGCCGTCCGTGTCGCCGCCCCCGGCACGCCGCTCGCCGCCGGCACCGGCGACAACATGGCGGCCGCCCTCGGCATCTGCCCCCTGCCCGGCGACGTGATCGTCTCCGTCGGCACCAGTGGCACGATCTTCGCGACGTCGCCGGCGGCCACGCGCGACCCGGCGGGGCTGGTGGCCGGCTTCGCCGACGCGACCGGGCACTTCCTGCCGCTGGTCTGCACCCTCAATGCCGCCCGCGTGCTGACCACCGTCGCCGAGCTGCTCGGCGTCAGCCCCGACGGGTTCGACGCGCTCGCGCTGGCCGCCGAGCCAGGGGCCGGCGGGCTCACACTGCTGCCGTTCCTCGACGGCGAGCGCACGCCGAACCTGCCCCGCTCGCGCGGCCTGCTGGCCGGGCTCTCCCGCGGGAACCTCTCCAGGGAGAACGTCGCCAGGTCGGCCGTCGAAGGGGTGCTGTGCGGCCTGGCCGTCGGTGTCGACGCGCTGCGCGGGCATGGCGTGCCGGTGCGCCGGGCGGTGCTGGTCGGCGGCGGGTCGCGTTCGCGCGCCGTGCGCCGGCTCGCGCCGGCGGTGCTGGGCCTGCCGGTCGCCCTGCCCGATCCCGGCACCGAATGGGTGGCCAGAGGTGCGGCCAGGCAGGCGGCCTGGGCGCTGTCGGGCACCGCCGAACCGCCCGACTGGTCGGTGGCAGCGGACCTCGTCGCCGCCGAGCCCGACCCGCTGACCAGGGCGGCCTTCGCCGGCGTCCTCGACGGCGTACTGCCACTCCTGCGCCGAGAGCGCCCCGCGGGCTGAACACCGACGCCCGTCAGCCCTGACGCCCGTCAACCCCCGACGCCGGTCACCGCCGACGCCGGTCACCCCCGACGCCGGTCACCGCCGACGCCGGTCACCGCCGACGCCGGTCACCCCCGACGCCGGTCACCGCCGACGCCGGTCACCGCCTACGGCCCGGCAGCTGCCGATCGCGTGTCAGCGGCCGACGGCGGTGAGGCTAGTGGCGACGCCGAGGGGGTCGTCGAGGAGGCGGGCGAAGGCGAGTTCGGCGGCGCCGAACAGGGCGGAGTCGCCGCCGAGCGCGGACGCCACGAGCTCGACGTGATCCCTGGCCATGGCCAGTCCGCCGGCGCCCATCCGGCTGACGATGTCGTGCTCCATCACCGCGAGCAGCTCCCGCATCTCCCCACCGAAGATCACCAGTTCGGGGTTGAACAGGTTGACGAGGTTGCCGACACCGACGGCGAGCCAGCGGCTGGCCTCGTCGAGCGCCCAGCGGGCGCGCGGATCGCCGGCCTTCGCTTGGGCGACGACGTCCTGCAGCGTCGTGCCGTCACCGGGCTCGTGCCCGGCGGCGCGCAGGATCGCGTCGGTGCCGACCTCGGTCTCCCAGCAGCCACGCATGCCACAGCGGCACCGCTGGCCGGCCGGGTTGACGACCATGTGCCCCGCCTCGCCGGCATAGCCGCCGTGGCCGCGCAGCGGCCGGCCGTTGCAGATGATCCCGGCGCCCACGCCGACGTTCCCGGACAGGTAGACGATGTCGTCGTGGCCGCGGGCCACGCCCCTGGCCTGCTCGGCCAAGGCGCCGAGGTCCGCGTCGTTGCCGACCAGGACACCGGAGCCAAAGTCGGAGCCGGAGCCGGAGCCCAAACTTGCGCCATCGCCACTGCCATCGCCACTGCCGGCGCCGGCGCCGGCAGTGGCGAGCGTGCCGCCCGGCAGCGCGTCGGCGAGGGCGGCGCCGAGCGCCTCGCCGAGCGGCTGCCGCTCCCAGCCGAGGTTCGGCGCGAACCACACGAAGCCGTCCGATCTGCGTACCACCGCCGGAGCGGCGACCCCGACCCCCACACAGCGTGCGTCCGGACCGAGCGCGTCGACCAGCTGGCGCGCGGTCTTGGCGGTCAGCATCACGACCGCCTCGAAGTCCCGGTCGTTCGGCGGCAGCGGGACGGATTCCCGGGCGAGCAGCGTGCCGCCGAGGCCGACGCGGGCGCCAACGATCCGGTCGACCTTCAGATCGAACGCGAGCACCTGGTAACGCTCGGTCTCCGGCACGACGACGAGCGAGGGCCGACCTGCGCCGGAGCGCACCTCAGGTGACTCCTCGCGGACGAGCCCAGCGGTGGTCGCGAGGTCCGCGGCCAGCGCGCCGATCGTGCTGCGGTTCAGCCCGGTCTGGGCGGTCAGGGTGGCGCGCTGGGTCGGGCCGGCCAGATGGATGTAGCGCAGCAGCAGGCTGAGGTTGTGCCGCCGTAGCTCCTCCTGCTTGATCCCGGAGGTGGTCGGGTGTGGCCGCGGAAAGCGCATCACGTACCCAGTCTGGCGGAACGGATATGTGGCGGTAGGTGGTGACGCATGTGCATGGGGTCACCGTTTCGGATCGATCACGACATTTGCTTGCGTGAGACTGATCACACCGAATATGTTCTGCCGAACAACTTAGCATCCGCATCCGGGGCAGTTTCGCCAAGGAAGGGACCTACGCAGATGCGCACGAAGCTCTTAAAGATCGCGACGGCGGGAGCCTGTCTCGCGATCGGTGTCGCCGCCTGCGGCGGCGGTGACGACAGCGGCGGCGGCTCGGCCGCCGGCGCCTCCGGCGGCGCCAAGGTCAAGGGCAAGATCGGGGTGATCCTGCCTGACACCAAGTCGTCGGCCCGCTGGGCGACGGCTGATGAGCCGCTGTTGAAGGCCGCCTTCCAGGCGGCCGGCGTCGACTACGACATCCAGAACGCCCAGGGTGACGCGACGCAGATGCAGACGATCGCCGACCAGATGATCACCAATGGCGTCACCGTGCTGATGATCACGAACCTCGACTCCGGCTCCGGCAAGGCGATCGAGGACAAGGCGAAGGCGCAGGGCGTCGCGACGATCGACTACGACCGCCTGACGCTGGGCGGCTCCGCCCAGTACTACGTCAGCTTCGACAACGTCGCCGTCGGCAAGCTGCAGGGCGAGGGCCTGGTCAAGTGCCTGACCGGCACCGGCGCGCAGAAGCCGATCATCGCCGAGCTGAACGGCTCGCCGACCGACAACAACGCGACCCTGTTCAAGCAGGGCTACGACTCGGTCCTCAAGCCGAAGTACGACAGCGGTGAGTACGTCCAGGGCCCGGACCAGTCCGTGCCCAAGTGGGACAACCAGCAGGCTGGCACGATCTTCGAGCAGATGCTCACCCAGCAGCCGAACATCGGTGGCGTGCTCGCCGCCAATGACGGCCTGGGGCAGGCGGCTCTCGCGATCCTCGCCAAGAACGGCCTCAGCGGGAAGGTCCCGGTCACCGGTCAGGACGCCACCACGCCCGCGCTGCAGAACATCCTCGCCGGCGACCAGTGCATGACCGTGTACAAGGCCGTCAAGAAGGAGGCCGACGCGGCCGCCACCCTCGCCATCAGTCTGGCGAAGGGCGAGAAGGGCGAGGCGACGCAGACGAGCCACGACCCTGAGGGGAACCGGGACGTCCCGTCCGTGCTGCTGCAGCCGGTGGCGATCTACAAGGACAACGTCAAGGACGTTGTCACCGACGGCTACGTGACCAAGGCCGAGCTCTGCACCGGCAAGTTCGCGGACCTCTGCACCCAGGCCGGCATCTCCTAACGGGTCACTCGCCCGAGGTAGTGCCTCAGCCGGAGCCGGAGCCGGAGACCGGTTCTCATCGGTCCGTCCGCAGGGGCTGGCCTGGCCGGATGCGGAGATCTCGCATCCGGCTGGGCCGCGGGCGGACCGATGGGGGCGTCACGGGGTCCCGATGTCGGCGGATCGCGACGCTGTTTTGGCGGCACGGATCCGCTCATACTCCTATCGATCTGTAATCCAGACCACATTTCTCATCTGTTCCTTTCCGTCCCCATCCGTCCCCATCCGCTTCGTTAGCGGGCCACTGCGGGCCGCCGATCCGCGCATGGCGAGGAGTGAGCATGAGCGACCATCCACCGCCGGGGACGCCCGTCCTCGAACTGCGCGGCGTCCACAAGAACTTCGGCCCGGTGCAGGTCCTGAATGGCATCGACTTCGCGGCCAACGCGGGAGAGGTCACCGCGCTGGTCGGTGACAACGGCGCGGGCAAGTCGACGCTGGTCAAGTGCATCGGCGGGATCTACTCGATGGACTCCGGCACCTACCTGTTCAAAGGCCAGCCAGTCTCCGTCCACCTGCCGAAGGACGCGGCCGCGCTCGGCATCGAGATCGTCTACCAGGACCTGGCGCTCGCCGACAACCTGGACATCGTCCAGAACATGTTCCTGGGACGGGAAAAGCGTGGCCGGTTCGCCGCCCTCGACGAGGCATCCATGGAGAAGGAGGCGGCGAAGACGCTGGCCGGGCTCTCAGTCCGGACGGTGAAGTCGCTGCGACAGCGAGTGGCGAGCCTGTCCGGTGGTCAGCGCCAGACGGTGGCCATCGCCAAGGCCGTGCTGTGGAACAGCTCGGTCGTCATCCTCGACGAGCCGACCGCCGCCCTCGGCGTCGCGCAGACGGAGCAGGTTCTCCAACTGGTCCGCACGCTCGCTGACAAGGGCCTCGCCGTCGTCCTGATCTCGCACAACATGCGGGACGTCATGCAGGTGTCCGACCGGATCTGCGCCCTCTACCTCGGCCGGGTCGCCGCCGACGTCCGCGCCGCTGACGTCACCGTTCCCGACGTCATCCAAATGATCACGACCGGTGCGCCGCCGGAGAAGCTGGGCAAGAAGGCGCTCGCGGGCGGTGCCGAGGGCGATTCCGTCCCGGCGCCGGACGCCGTGTCCGATGCCGCTGCGTCCGACGCGGTGGCGGCGGCTAGTGGAGGTTCGGCATGAGCACCACCGAGGTCGCCACCAACACCACCAACACCACCAATCTCGGCAACGGGCGCGCCGCGCCGGGCACACCGGCTGTGGCCGGCACCGAGACCGTGCCGCCGGCGGAGGGTCCGGGCCTGGTCGCCTACGGGCGCGAGTACCTCAGCAAGGTGCGCGGCGGTGACATGGGCGCGCTGCCCGCCATCCTGGGCCTGCTGGTGCTGTGCGTCGCGTTCGCGATCCTGCGTTCGCGGTTCGTGTCGGCCATCAACTTCGCGAACCTGTTCACACAGGGCGCGGCCGTCACCGTGATCGCGATGGGTCTGGTATTCGTCCTGCTGCTGGGCGAGATCGACCTGTCCGCCGGCTTCGCCTCCGGTGTGTGCGCCGCCGTCATGGCCATGCTGACCGCCGAGCACGGTCAGGCCTGGTGGGTCTCGATCCTCGCCGGGCTGGGAACCGGCATCGCGATCGGGCTGGTGCTCGGCTTCCTGGTCGCGAAGGTCGGTATCCCGTCGTTCGTCGTCACGCTGGCAGCATTCCTCGCGTTCCAGGGAACCGTCCTGCTGATCATAGGTAATGGCGGCAACATCTCGATCAGGGACGACACGATCGTCGCGATCTCAAACAAGAACCTGCCGCCCTACGGCGGCTGGATCCTGTTCGCCGTGGTCGTCGTCGGGTTCGGCGCGAGCCAGCTGCTGCGCAGCATCGGCCGGCGCCGTGAAGGCTTGCAGGCCGACCCGCTCACGGTCATCGGCGTCCGCACCGGCGGACTGGCCGTGCTAGCGGGCCTCGCGGTCTACGCGCTCAACATGGAGCGCTCGCGCACGGCGATCGTCTCTCTCAAGGGTGTGCCGATCGTCATCCCGATCATCCTGGTGCTCGTCGTCGTCGGGACGTACGTCCTGAACCGCACCTCCTATGGCCGGCACATCTACGCCGTCGGCGGCAACGCCGAGGCCGCCCGCCGCGCCGGCATCAACGTCGTCCGGATCCGGATCTCCTGCTTCGTCATCTGCTCGGCGATGGCGGCGGTCGGCGGCATCATCGCCGCCTCGCGGGCGACCTCGGTCGACCCGAACGCGGGTGGCAGCAACACGCTGCTCTACGCCGTCGGCGCCGCCGTCATCGGCGGCACCAGCCTCTTCGGCGGCAAAGGCCGGATCATCGACGCCGTCCTCGGCGGCGCCGTCGTCGCGGTCATCGACAACGGCATGGGCCTGATGGGCTACAGCGCCGGCGTCAAGTTCATCGTCACCGGCTGCGTCCTCGCCCTCGCCGCCGGCGTCGACGCCCTGAGCCGCAAACGCGCCGCTTCGACCGGGCGCATATAGACAACCCGCCCGACTACCCCGCTGGCCCCCGCTCCGATCTCCGGTGCCGGGGGCGCGGCCGTTTTACCCACCTCACCAGTCCCGGCGGCAAGGCACGAGACGTGAGGCCCAGGCGTTATGCTGACTGGGAGGGATCAAGCCTGCGAGTGGGCCTGGGAGGTGTGCCATGACCGCGGAGATGATCGACCCTGCTTGGATGCACCGGCAGATCACAGCGGAGGAATACGACACCTGGTCCGAGGAACAGAGCGCGGACATTGAGATCGTGGACGGGATGGTCGTCATGGTCCCTCGCGCCTCGCTGTGACACAACCGGCTGGCCAAGAAGGTAGCGGTCGCGCTGGAGGCAGCCGGTACGCCTGAATGGTTCGCTGACCTCGACTTCGACGTCCGTCTCCAGGACGTGCCACTCACCGTCCGCCGGCCTGACATTGTCTTGTACCGCGCCAGCGCCCTAGGGCTCCCGCCGATGCGCCCTGAGAACATCCTCCTGGTCGCCGAGGTCGTTTCACCGGGATCTGAGACGACTGACCGGGTGTTCAAGCCCGAGCAGTACGCACAGGCCGGCATCGAGTTTTACTGGCGGATCGAGCAGTCCGCTGCTGGCATCCCGCTCATCCACACCTATGTGCTTGATCAGGCTGCGCGGACCTACCGCGCTCGCGAGGTCCACACCGGAGTGCTCGACGTCGTGGCCCCCTGCCGGTGAAGATCGATCTGACTCGACCGTAGGCAAGCCGACCGCTCGCTGCGGCAGGCATGGGAAGCCGTTTGGCGGTTGACCTACCTGTCCCCTATGCTTGCCCCGAGTTCCCGACGGTCCAGGCCACTCGCAGCGACCAGTCAGGGTCGTCCGCCCCCATCGTCTAGTGGCCCAGGACGTCGCCCTTTCAAGGCGGTAGCACGGGTTCGAATCCCGTTGGGGGCACACGATCGGCTTTGCCTGTTCGTAGATCCTTCGGATCTGCTCCCAGGCTCCCGCGCGATGTTGCTCCGGGGCCGAGCCCCGGACCCCACGTTCATGGGCCCCGCGTTCTCGCAGGTAGCGGTCAAGATCGGGGTTCAACGTCCATCGCTGAAGCTGCACGCGATCGGCTTTGCCTGTTCGTAGATCCTTCGGATCTGCTCCCAGGCTCCCGCGCGATGTTGCTCCGGGGCCGAGCCCCGGACCCCACGTTCATGGGCCCCGCGTTCTCGCAGGTAGCGGTCAAGATCGGGGTTCAACGTCCATCGCTGAAGCTGCACGATGCAGAATTGTGCATGATCCTTTGTCGTGGGGTGCTGCGTCACGGGTCCTCCGTGGCTCGTGGCGGCGTCATCCGGGACAAGGGCACCAACCTCGCCCATGATCCCTCGAACCGGACGAACGCCGACGGACCCGGCGGCGAGCCGCTTCCCGCCGGCACCTCCCGTCGGCGGCCAGGCAACCACCGACCTGCGGCGATCACGCTCCGTGGTGTCCGAAACGTCAGGAATGATATCGGCGTGCCGAGGACGGGTAGCTGTGGCGCTATTCGCTATTCACCATAAATGCCGGATTTGAAAAAAAGAGGCACCCGTCGCCCTGTTGCGTTGCGATGATCGTGCCTGCACGGCCTCAGTGCCCAGGCGCTGCGCGCCGAGCGGTTGCGGCTGGCCCGCCGCCTGGCCGGCCGAGATGAGTTCTTCGCTGTCGCGGCGGGGCAGTACCTGCCTGTTGTCGACGCCGTGCACGCCCCGCAGGAGCGGCAGCTGATGGTCAGGCTCTTCCGGCAGGCCGCCGACCAGGCACGGGTGCTGAGCAACTACTCGCTGGTGGAGCGGTTCCTGACCGCGGCGGTGACGCTCATCGACCCGACCGACACCGACCAGTTGATCGCGGTCCGCACCGAGCGGCACGCCGCCTTGTGCAGGCTTGGTCGCCTGGAGGACGCGAACGAAGCATACGAGGCTGTCGTCCGGCTCTGTACCCACCCGGCCCAACGTACGGCCGCCACCGTCGAACAGGTCACCAGCCTCACCAACCAGGGTCGCGCCGGCGAGGCGGTACAGCTCGGCCTCGACCAGCTACGGCTACTCGGTGTCGCCGTCCCGGACCGGTACCGCCTGGACGCGAAGATCGACCGCCGACTGGGCGCACTCCTTCGGTGGTTCGACCAGACAGACGTCTCAGACGATCTTCGCCGACCGAGGATCACCGACCGCTCGCGGCTCGGAGCCTTCACGCTTGTCAACCGACTCACGCCCGCGGCGTTCTTCTGCGACCAGGCGATGCTGGCCTGGCTGACCCTCCAGGCGCTGGAGATGTGGGAACGGTACGGTCCAGATCCCACCCTGCTCGGGCCGGCCGCCTGTGCCGAGTACGTCACTATCGAACGAAGCAACGATTACCGCGCCGGATACCGGGTGATGCGACGGCTCCTCGCTGTCGGCCAGGCCCGTGGCTATGAATATGAAATGGCGCGGGCGCGGTTCCTGTACGTGCTCAGTACCGGCCACTGGTTCGACGTCCTCGAGGACAACGTGTCCCAGGCGCGTCGCGTGCTGGAGGCCTGCATCCGCGGTGGCGAGCTGAGCGAAGCCTGCTGGACCCACTACGTGCTGGCATACAACCTGCTGGACTGCGCGCCATCCCTCGACAGCTTTGTTGCCGAGATCGACGAGGCGCAGGCCATGGCGGCACGCACAGGCAACAGCTATGCAGGCGAGACGTTCCCGACATGCCGCGAGCTGGCCCACGTACTGCGAGGACAGGCCGCCGAGTCGGTCGGCTCGACGGCCGACGAGACGGCTGCGCTGAGCAGGCTGGCCGCCAACCCGCGGGCCGTCGCCCACCTGCATGTCAACCGGGCGCTCGCCGCGGCCATCCTCAATCGTCCGGCTGAGCTGGCCCGCCACACAGCGGCGGTCGTGCCGTTGCTGCCGACGATGGGACCGCTATATCTGGCAGCGACGGCGCGCCTGCTGCGGGCCATGGCACTGGCGGGACAGGCCCGATCGGTGGACGCCGACCAGCGCGGCGCCCTGTTGGCCGAGCTGGATGAGCTGGTCGGATGGCTCAACGAGCGTGCGGCCGACTCGCCGGTCAACTTCGGGCACCTGCTGCGCCTGGTGGAGGCGGAACGGGCTTGGGCCACCGGCGACTTCCGCACGGCGGCTTACACCTTCGACGTGGCCCAGCGCGAGGCCTCCACGCGGGCGCGCCCGTGGCACCGGGCACTGATCCTGGAGCGCGCCGCCCGGTTTTACCTGGCCCACGGCATGGAACAGGCCGCCCACACGCTGCTCTCGGCCGCGCGCCGCCAGTACGCGGACTGGGGCGCGACCGCGAAGGTCCGCCTGCTCGACTGGGCCCACCCGATGCTACGGGCCGAACCCGCCGATACTCCGCCGGCCGCGCAGCCATGGGCGCAGCCGGCCGGCCGCCACGCCGCCGTCACCACTGGCATCCTCGACCTGCTCGGTATCGTCGCCGCCTCCCAAGCACTGAGCTCGGAGACCAGCGTCGAGGGCCTGCGGGCCAGGGTCGTCGGAATCCTGTCGGCGATGACCGGAGCCACCGGCGTCCACCTGCTGCTGCGCGGCGAGGCGCAGCAGGACTGGTCGGTGCCGGCCAGCGACGCCGGCACCGTCTCGCTCTCCGAGGCCGGCCGACGGCGTCTGCTGTCCCCGTCGGTCGTCCGGTATGCCGAACGCACCCACGAACCCGTCGTCGTCGACGACGCCACCCGCGACGACCGCTTCCGCCGCGACCCGTACTTTCTCGACCTGGACCGCTGCTCCCTGCTCGCCATACCCATCCTGATCCGCGGTGGGCTGCGGGGGATGCTGCTGCTGGAGAACCAGATGATCCGCGGCGCGTTCACCACCGAACGCCTCGAAGGGATCATGCTCATCGCCGGACAGCTCGCGGTCTCCCTTGACAATGCCCAGCTCTACAGCTCCCTGGAACAAAGAGTCACTGAACGAACACAGCAACTCGCTACCGCCAACCAGCAACTCGCTACCGCCAACCAGCGACTCGAACAGCTCTCGGTCACCGACCAGCTGACCGGACTGGCCAACCGGCGACGCCTCGACGAGGCCCTCGACGCCGAATGGCACCGGGCGACACGTCAGAAGGAACCCCTCGCCTTCGCGATGATCGACATCGACCACTTCAAGCTCTACAACGACCACTTCGGCCACACCGCCGGCGACCGCTGCCTCCAGGAAGTCGCCGCCTGCCTGGCCACCAACATCCGCGCCACCGACCTCGCCGCTCGCTACGGAGGCGAGGAGTTCGGCGTCGTCCTGCCGGACACCGACCTCGACGCCGCCGCCCGACTCGCCCAGCGTCTGTGCGCCGCCGTCGCCCAGCTCGCCGAACCACACCCGCTGGTCCCCGGCCGTATTGTCACCGTCAGCATCGGCGTCACCGCGGCCACCCCCACGCCCGATGACGATCTGACAGCCCTCGTCGAACTCACCGACACGGCCCTTTACCAGGCCAAGAACAGCGGACGCAACCGCGTTGAAACGGCCCCCTGGACCGCCTCGCCATAGTCGTGGCAGCCGCCCGGCTGGGAGACCAGTCAGCCGAGTGAGGACCCGGTCCTGGTGTTCAGGGGGAAGAAGACGGGTCAAGACGCACGTCGGCCGGGTGCTGGCGAAGATCGGTACCCGGGACGTTGTTCGAACCTGGCTGGAGCGGGAACGGGGGCTCCGGCCTCGGCCTCTCGCTCGCGAGGCGGGTGGCGCGCAGTGGCGGAGGCGACGTCTCGCTCGTCGAACAGCACAACCAGTACGGCGGCGCCACATTCGCCGTCACGTTCCTCGGCGGCCCCGCGACCCGCGCCCAGCTCTAGCTCGTTCGCGGCCGGCGGTTCGGGCAGGCATGCAGGAGCGGGATGGTGGCCGACCTGCCCCACAGCAACGCGCATCGCACCCGGCTTCCGGCACCGGTGAGGCGCGCGGCCGTGCTAGGTGCCGCCGCGTCGCTCGGGCGGCTGGGGGTCGTGGGGAAGTACCCGGGGTGCGCCGAGCAGGTGGGCGAGGGTTACGGCGGCGATCGTCTCGGCGGTGAGCAGCCCGGTCAGGATGACGATCTGGAAGCGGGCGGCGTCCCCGGGGCTCGCCCCACCCAGCAGCGCGCCGACGAACGCGCCGGGCAGCGTCACGAGTCCGGTGGTCCGGGTCTGGTCCAGCGCCGGTACCAGCGCCTCGCCGACGGCCTGGCGGGCGATCGGGGCGCAGGCCTGCCGGGGTGTGGCGCCGAGCGCGAGCCACCCCTCGACCTCGTCCCGGCGTCGCACGAGACCATCGGCCAGCCGGCGGCCGACCAGCGTGCAGGCCGTCATGGTGCCGCCGAAGACGCTGCCGGACAGTGCGATCAGGTGGCGCGTCGAAGGGTCGAGGACCGGTACCGCGAACACGATGCCCAGCGTCACCGCGGCGCCGGCGACGCACGAGCCGGCCACGGCCAGGACGGGCCGCCGGAAGGCGGTCAGCCGACGCGCCGCGGTGATCACGGCGGCGCTCAGCATCACGGCGAGCGCCGCCGCGGCGGCCGGCGGAGCCGCGAACACCCCGCGCAGGGCGAGGCTGACGAGCGCGAGCTGGACCACCGCACGGGCCACCGCGGTCACCACCGACCCGGCCCGCTCGATCCGCGCCCACAGCAGGCACCCGACCGCCACCGCGACGAGGCAGCCAAGCCCGACGACCAGACGTATGTCGACCGTCACCGGCGGCACCATACGGGTGGAGCCATCGGTGGCGATCTGCGTGTCGAGGGTGTTGGGTCGTCTCGGTTCACATCGAAGTCACATCTGGGCGTTCCTAGGGTGCGGTCATGCGGGTGCTGGTGGTCGAGGACGAGACGCGTACCGCGGCCTTGCTGCGCCGCGGCCTGGTGGAGGAGGGGTTCGCCGTCGACATCGTGGCGGACGGTGCCGACGCGGTCTGGCAGGCCGGCGAGGTCGCGTACGATGTGATCGTTCTTGATCTGATGCTGCCGGGCCTGGACGGGTTCGAGGTGTGTCAGCGGCTGCGGGCCGCCCGTCGCTGGGCTCCGGTACTGATCCTGTCGGCGCGTGGCGACGTCACCGACCGCGTCCGCGGCCTCAACGCCGGCGCCGACGACTACCTGTCGAAGCCGTTCAGTTTCGAGGAGCTGTCCGCCCGGATCCGGGCGCTGATCCGGCGCGGGGCCCACGAACGTCCCGTCGTCCTGGAGGTCGACGGGCTGCGCCTGGACCCGGCCGGTCGCGCCGCGAGCCGCGACGGCGTCGAACTGGACCTGTCCCCGAAGGAGTTCGCGCTCCTGGAATACCTCATGCGTCATCCCGGCAAGGTTCTCAGCCGCACGGCGATCCTCGAGCACGTGTGGGACTTCGCCTATGACGGCACCTCCAACGTGGTCGACCAGTACGTCGCCTATCTTCGCCGAAAGATCGACAGGCCCTTCGAGGTCTCACAACTGGAGACGGTAAGAGGAGCCGGATACCGGTTGAGGATGACCGCGCAGCGTGGCTGACGCTCGACATGGTGCGGCGTTCGCGCCCCGGACACGTACGCATCTGAGGCGCTGGTCTTCCGCGTCGATCGGGCCGTGGTTTCCGCCAGGCCGGCTCCGGCGCCGGCGCGACGTTCTTGCCTGGCCGGCCTGGAAAGCCGCGACGGGAGCGGTATGCCGCCGGTCGTCCGGCGTCATCCGTCAGTCGATGGTTTCTGCGTCTCGTGTGACCGGGCCACGGTACGGGGCGCCATACTGCGAGGGCACGGACGCCTGCGGCCGGGCATCCACCTGCGTGGAGCCTGGTGCCTCTGGCCGTGCTGTGTGCGCTGCTCGCGCTGCTCGCGCTCGGGTGTCTGGCGCGACGGCGGGTGCGGGCCGCGATTCTCGCGGCGGCCAGCCCGTCGCTGGCGGGGGTGTTGACGGAGGACGTGCTCAAGATCTTGACATCCATAGGAGCATCCACCGTGTTCACTCCATGGTCACCACGTCACCGCCGTTGGGTTGCTGTTCGTGTTCGTTGTCATCCGGTGACGCGGCGAACGTCTCGTCGACACCGTCATGCTTGACCTGGCCGCAGCTCGACGAAGAGTGCGGACGCCTCGGCCGTCACGGCGTCCCCGTCGTACAGGGCCCCGCGCAGGAACCGTTTGCGTCCGTCGACCCGATCCACGGTGGCGACGACGGACAACGGGCGAGCGACAGGTGTGACCCGACGGAAGTCGACGGTGAGGGACGCCGTCCGGACCATCCCCCTACCGGCGTTGGCGAGCCGGCCGAGGACCTCGTCGAACAGCAGCGGTATCGCGCCACCGTGCACGGCACTGTTCCCGCCGAAGTAGCGAATCCCGAAGGTGACCTCGCCTCGCAGTTCGGAGTCGGAGATCGTCACCGACGTGAGCTCCGGCCCGAGGAACCGTGTCGGGGCGGTGCGCGCGAGGTCGTCCCAGCTGGGCGGCTCCAGCCCGGTGATACGGAACGGGTCGAGCGCTGCCGATGCCCGTTCGAGCTGCTCCGCCACCGCGGTCACCGTGTCCGGCGGGGCCTGCGTGCCGATGACCCGGTCCTGCAGATCACGGATGGCGCGCACGAGCCGGGCCAGCTCCGGGGACGAGTCGGTCGAGATGTCGGCAGAGACCGGGAACCTCCCCGCTGCCGCGGGGGGCGTCGCCGAACTGGTCGCGTCGGAGACGGTCACATCAGAGTCCTTCCACTACATGGATCGCGACCGGGTGAACTGGGCGTGTACCGGGGCGACGCGATGCGACGAGCGCGGCGGGCGCACCACCGGCGTGCAGCGCCCGCCCGCCCGACTGGTTGACACTGTATATCCAAGAGTCTTTAGTCCTTACAGACTGATTCGTGAGAGATGAGGCGCCCATGACCTCGGTCACGCTCGGCCCGCTGCACCCGCGGCACGGAGTCCACGCGCCGACCTCTGGTACACCCGCCCGGGCGCCTGGTTCCGTGCGCCGGACGGCGACGACGGACATGCTGCGTCCCGAGGGTCTGTCCGGTCCCCTGATCCTGCTCGGTCGGGCCAGGGACCTGCTCACAGACCGGGACGCACGGCCGCACGTGGCCGCCGAGGCGACGACGCGGGTGCGGATCGATTACACCGGCGGCCGCGCGGTCGAGCAGTTGACGACCACCCCGGACCGGCCAGCTCTGCAGGCCGTGCTCGGCCGGCCCGCCGCGGCGAACTTCCGGCGCGCCGTGCTGGCCGCCGATCCCGCGGTGCCCGAGGAGGAGGGGCTGCTGAACCTGCTGCTCGACGACATCCCGGTGGCAACCCTCGTCTCGGGGCACGCGTTTGCCGTCGGCGGCGTGGCTCGCCCGCCGCAAGCGCTGAGTGTCACCACCTTGATCCCCGACCAGTGCGCGGGCTTCGCCTCGGGCGCCACGATCATGGCCGAGACCGCGCGCAGCGGGCATCCGCCGCTCGTCACCGGCCCCGCCGCCCCGGCACTGGCGAACGGCGACCCGTTGGCCTGGCACGACCTCGAGCCACTGCCCGCGCACGCTATGCGCCGCGCACGCCGGATGGACGTCCACCCCGGGACACCGACGACGATCGACGTCCTGTTCCGCGACTCCTACGTCCGCCCGGACGGGCTCGAGACCGTCATCCACGAGTACACGGTCCTCATGACCGTCGACGCCGAAGCCGGGATCGTCGTGTCCTGCGAGGCAACGCCCCGCGTCCTGCCCTGGGTGGAGTGCCCAGCTGCCGCGGCGTCGGCCCGCCGGCTGGCCGGGCAGCCGCTGGCCGGGCTACGGGCGCACGTGCGGCAGACGTTCGCGGGGACGTCCACCTGCACGCACCTCAACGACACGCTGCGCGCATTGGAGGACGTCCCCGCACTGCTCTCGCTACTCGCCGACTGATGAGATCACGCGGCGCTGCTCGTCAGCGCACGTTGAAGCCGGCGTCGACGGGCAGCTGTACCCCGGTGATGTAACGGGCCTCGTCGGAGACCAGCCACGCGACGGCGTTCGCGATGTCCTCCGGCTGCAGGATCTCGATGGGAAGCGCGTTCTGCATTGCGGAGAGCGTGTTGTTGCCGCCCTTCGCCGCCTCTTCCATGAGCGCGGCCATCGCGGCGTTCTGCGTCATCCCGCTGACGACACCCGTCGGGTGCACTGTGTTCACCCGAATCCACTCGGGAGCCAACGTGACAGCCAGCGATTGCATCAGTCCCACCAGACCCCGCTTCGAGGCGGCGTAGGCCTGGGCGCTGGCCAACGGCGAATTTGGTCCCTTCAGCCCGGCGGTGGAGCTGGTCATCACGATGGACCCGCCGCGACCGCCCTGCTGCATGTAGGGCAGCGCGGCCCGGACCGTGTGCCAGGCGCCGGTCAGGTTGGTCTCGAGCGTCTCCGTCCACTCGAGGAGCGGATCGGCCTCCGGCCCGAGGCGGATGATCCCGGCATTGGCGACGATGATGTCCAGACGCCCGAAGGCCGCGAACCCCTCCTCGACGGCACTCGAGACCGCGGCGAAGTCGCGCACGTCGGCCTGCCTGGCGACGACGCGTCGCCCCTCCTTCTGGACGAGGCCAGCGGTCTCCTCGAGATCAGCAGGCGAGGCGTTCGGGTAGTCCATAGAGGGCACGTCGTGGCAGATGTCGATCCCGATGATGTCGCAGCCCTCACGCGCCAGACGAACCGCGTGGGCGCGTCCTTGGCCGCGTGCCACGCCGGTGATGAAGGCGACCTTGCCTTCGAGTCCCTCGGCCATGCCAACCGTCCTTCGTAGTCGAGCAGCCCCGGCGGGGCGTGCTGTGATGTGTGGGTCAGGCGCCGATAACGTTACGATTGCGCAGATCGGCGATGCGCTCGTCGCTCAGTCCAAGCTCGCGGAGCACCGCGTCGGTGTGCTGCCCGAGGGTGCACCCCGCCAAGGCCTGAGTCGCGGAGCGGGAGAAGTGGAGCAGCGGACCGACCCGCTCGTACTCGTCGAAGATGGGGCTCTCTACGGTGGCGAGCCAGCCGTGGCTGCGGCCGAGGTCACCGAGCCAGTTGTCCTCGGTCCCGGCGGTCTCGGCGACCACGCACCCGATGCCCTGCGGCAGCAGTTCCGATTCCCACTGCTGCGCCGTCTGCTGGGCGAAGATCTCGGACAGCAGCTTGGTGATCTGAACGTCATCGGCCTGGCGTCCCTCCTCGGTGGACCAGGCGGGGTTGTTGACCGGACCCCAGGGCGACAATGCCTCAGCCAGGCGCAGCCACTGACGGTCTGTCGGTGCCGCGAGGAAGACCCACTCGTCGGCGGTCTCGTAGAGCCGGTAGGTGGCGCTCATGCCGAACCCGTCCGGGTCGACGCGGGCGTCCTCGGGTTTGCCCTCGTACTCGACCATCGTGTCGCACAGCGCACTGACGGTGCTTAACAGCATCGTCGTCAGCATGCGCTGGCCGCCGGCGCCCCGACGCCGTGTGTACAGCCCCAGCAGCATCGCCGTGGCCACGGCGAGCGCGGCGACGCCGTCCGGCTGGGTGCCGTGGCTGTTGGCGCTTGTGGTCAGTTGGACCGACATCCGGCGCACGTCCGGGGTGGACATGGTCGCCGCTTGTTCCGGGGTGGTCGTGCGCGGCATGTTGCGCATGGACAAGCCTGCGCCGGCCGACATGGTCGGCGCGAAGGCGGCGCGCTTGCCGTACGGCCCGTTGATGCCGTATCCCGGGGCCTCGAGGTAGACGAGATCGGGATTGACCGCCAGCAAGGAGTCGGCGTCGATGCCGAGCCGTTCGACCACGCCGGCCCGAAAGGACGTCATCACCAGATCGGATCGACGGGCCAGCTCGCGGACGATCTCGACTCCGTCCGGCGAGGCCATATCCAGGGCGATGGACTCCTTGCCCTGCAGGACCTTGGCGGCACCGGCCTCGGGGAAGGATGCGATCATGCGCAGCGGCTCGCCCTCGAGTGGCTCGACCTTGATCACACGGGCACCGAGGTCCGTCAGCAGCGTCACGCCGTAGGGAGCGGCGTAAAACGTGGCCAGCTCCAGCACGGTCACGCCTGCGAGCGGAAGATCCGGGCCCTGCGCCCGCGGGCAGTCGTCGCTGCCCGCGGCCCACTCCTCGGACAGTTCGGCGCCCTCGCCGAGCCGGGGTGCCGGTCGCGGAACGGGAAGTGGCGTCGCGCTGAGGGAGACGAGCTGCGCCGGCTGCCGCGTGGGCCCGACCACGGGATCGATGATCTCGACCACCTGCCCGGCGTACTGCAGCTGGGGGTGATGCAGCGCCTCGGTCCCCCGTCGGAAGACCTCGGCGGAGACGTTGGGGTTGCGGTCGAAGACTTCCTGCCACTCGCTCAGCGTTTTCGCCCGCACCGCGTCGATGAGCATCTCGTTGGCCTGGACGCGCTTATGCACGTCCTCGAAGGCGGGCACCGTCTTCCACTCCGGGTCCTCGCGCATCCACGCGAGGCCTGCCTCCTCCAGTAGCGCCTGGAACAACCGGGGCTGCGACTGGGAGAACTGCAGCCAGTGACCGTCCTTGGTCACCGCGATCAGCAGGATGAGCGGGAACGGCGAGGCGGGGTAGCCCTCCTCGGTGAAGGGAGGCGCGCCGACGAGCGCGTCGGGGTACTTCATGGCCAGCGTGCGCAGCATCTGGTGCCACGGGTCCAGCGCGGCGAGAGCCAGCGCGAGACTGGTGTCGACTACCTGACCACATCCGGTCGTCTCGCGGTCGTACAGAGCGGCGAGGATGCCGTGCAGGGCGACCTGAACGGCCGACCACGACGCGTAGGGCACCGAGAGGAAGGCCGGCCCAGGCCGCTCGGTCATGCGGCTGTACTCCCACATGCTGCCCAGCTTGGCCATGACGAGCCCCTCGTAGCCCGGCATGGCGGCGAAGGGGCTGTCGGCGCCGAACGCCGAGATCTGCGACCAGATGAGGCGCGGGTGCTCCGCGGTGAGACGAGCCGCGTCCAGTCCGAGCCGCGCGGCGACACCGGTGCGCCAGGCCTCGAGGACGACGTCGGCTCCGGCGATCAGCCGACGTGCCTCGTCGGCTCCTGTGACGGACTTCAGATCGAGAACGAGGCTGCGCTTCCCGCGGCCCCACAGCGGATAGGACGGGTGGCGGCGTAACGGCGTGCCGCCCGGCGGCTCGACCTGGACGACGTCGGCCCCGAAGTCCGCAAGCATCTGTCCCAGTTGGGCATTCGTCATCCCGCTGGTGAGCTCAACGACTCGAAGTCCGCGAAGTGGTGTGTTCAACGAATGCCTCCGACAGACGGTTGAAGGGCTGAGCGTACGACGGCGCCGTGGTACAGTCCATGATTTCGTAAGACTTTCGACAACGCATACCGTAATGCGGCCTCGGCTCTCGCCGTCCGTCGGCAGGACTCAGATTCGTCCTACCGGCAGCCCTGGCGGAGGGCTGCCGTGAGCCGTTCCATGGCGGCGGGCGGTTGTCGCCCCAGAGCGGCCCCCATCGGCCACGACTGGCGGCGACCCTCGCCGGAGCGACAGCGCGCCTCGCCAGGCGCCGAAAGGAGGAGCCGTGAGCTTGAAGGTCGGAAGCAGACTGCGGACGCCGACGTCCACGGTCGAGGTCATCGTCGTCAAGGGTGGCGACGGTGCCGGCGAGCTGGTCTGCGCGGGCGCTCCGATGGTGACCACCGAGGTCTCCGTCGAACCGGTGGCCGGCGAGGCCATGGTGCAGCTCGGCAAACGCTACGTCGATGACGAGGGCGGAATCGAAGTCCTCTGCGCGAAGCCCGGCGTCGGACCGCTCGAGTACGCCGGGCGCCCGCTCACCGTCCGCGGCGCCGCGGCGCTGCCGGCCTCGGACTAGGCCGCGTCTGACAGCCTCCGGCCACGCGAGGCTCCGCCATCATCGCGCAGCCTTCGGCCTAGGGGTCGCCGCCAGGCGGATCGCCGAGGTTGTAGAGCACGCCGGAACGACTGCGCTTGCCGGCGTGCACGCCGGCATCGCGGATGCCTTCCACGAGCCGCGGTCGACGTGGTAGGACTACGGTAAGGCTTTCCGTACTGGTCCGGTGTGCGCTGCGTTCCAGCCGCCGTTCCCAACACCCTCGAGGAGGACGAATGAGCGACGGCGCGACGCTGTATGTCGACGGCAAGTGGATGCCCGCGGCATCCGGTGCTGTGTTCGAGGTCGTGGATCCGAGCATGGACACGCCCTTCGGCGTCGCCTCCGCGGGTGGCGCGGCCGATGCGCGCGCCGCACTCGACGCGGCCGTGACGGCGTTCCCCGCCTGGTCGGCGACGACGGCGTACGAACGCGCTGAGGTCTTGCAGCGCGCGCACCGTCTCATGACCGAGCGCACCGAGGATCTCGCGCAGTTGATGACGCGCGAACAGGGCAAGCCCATCCGGATGGCCCGTAACGAGGTGAAGTACGCCGCGGACTTCCTGCTCTGGTTCGCGGAGGAGGCCAAGCGGGTCTACGGCTCGAGCCTGCCCTCCGCACGCGCCGATCAGCGGTTCAGCGTGGTGCGTCAGCCCGTGGGCGTAGTCGCGGCCATCACGCCGTGGAACTACCCGATCTCCATGATCACTCGCAAGGTGGGCCCGGCCATCGCGGCGGGCTGCACCACCGTGCTCAAGCCCGCCGAGCAGACGCCGCTGTGCGCGGTGGCGGTGTTCGAGATCCTGCACGAGGCCGGCCTGCCCGCCGGCGTGGCGAATCTCGTCACCGCGGCCGACCCCGCTCCGGTGGCCGACGTGTGGCTCGATGCGCACGAGGTTCGCAAGCTGACCTTCACGGGCTCGACTGAGGTCGGCAAGATGCTCGCCGCGCGCGCGGCCGCCACGATGAAGCGAGTGTCCATGGAGCTCGGTGGCCACGCCCCGTTCCTGGTCTTCGGCGACACCGACATCCAGCATGCCGCCAAGGGCGCCGCGCTCGTGCGTTACCTGAACACGGGCCAGGCGTGCATCTGCCCGAACCGCATCTACGTCCAGCGGCCACACGTCGAGGCCTTCACCGAGGCGTTCACCGCACGGGTCGCCAAACTCAAGGTGGGTGCCGGCACCACCGACGGCGTCTCGATCGGCCCGCTGATCGACCGCGCGGCGATGGACAAGATGCAGCGCCAGGTCGACGATGCGGTAGCCAGGGGTGCCCGGGTGACCACGGGCGGCGCCGCCGTCCGCCCCGAAGGGCTGACCGGGCAGAACTTCTTCGCGCCCACAGTGCTCGCTGACGTCACCCCGGACATGCTCATCTACCGCGAGGAGACGTTCGGACCCATCGCCGCGATCATCGGCTTCGACGGCGAGCAGGACGCGATCACCATGGCGAACGACACCCGTTACGGGCTGGCCGCCTACGTCTACACCAATGACCTGCGTCGCTCGATCAGGGTCACCGAAGCACTTCGCTTCGGGATCATCGGGCTCAACGACATCAACCCGACCTCTGCCGCCGCGCCGTTCGGCGGGGTCGGCGAGAGTGGCATCGGTCGCGAGGGCGGCGCCACCGGCATCGATGAGTACCTCGACATCAAGCTGATCGGGACGAGCGTCTGAGCGCGGGCCGACTGGCGCCCGCCTCGCCCGGGTGTCGCGCTCCGACCTTTGGCACCACTGCGAGCTGACGGTCGAGCGGACCTTCAGGCACACCACATGACCGGCGTCGGTAGTCCTGTGGTGTGACCATCATGTACAAGTCGAAAAAGATACGGTAAACCACTCCAGAGGTCGATCGGTCGTCTGACCGCGCCCACTTCGGCGCGACCGCCGGTCAGCGCCCGCCGCTCAACGAGGAGATTGCCTTGACCTTCAAGATCACAAAACTGTTCCACCTGATCCACGTGACGGACGACTATGCCGGGCTCGACGCGTGGTACGAGGAGGTGTTCGGCGCCATCCGCTTCACTGACGGGCTCGACAACTTCCCCTACCTTGAGGTCGAGAAGCGCAACGCAACCCTCACTGCGGTGGCGAGCGCATGCATCGAGCCGATTTCTCCGGCCTTCCAGGCAGAAGGCTGGGAGCAGGCCCCGATCGGCCGCTTCTACAACAAGTTCGGTACGCACTGGTATTCGCTGGCGTGGCATCTGGACGACCCGCTCGACCTGTACCGCCACCTGAAGTCGAAGGGCGTGCGCTTCTTCGGACAGGGCGGGGCCGCCGGCGAGCCGACGGCGGACGACCCGCTGTTCACCCACCCGAAGGACACCGTCTGCGCGCTCGAGTTCATGGATCACCGCTCCAAGGGGCTGTCCATAATGCCGGACCCGCGCTTCACCGACCCGAACTACGCGGCGGTTGACTGGACCACTCGCACTCCGCTCGGGCTGCGGGATCTCGGCTACATCACGATCGTCACGAGGGACCTCGACCGCGGCAAGACCGTGTTCGCGGACTGGCTCGGGGGCACGGTGCTCGGCGAGTCGACGTCGGAGCTGACGGGCACCCAGGACGTCTACGTCCAGGTCGGGGAGTCGGTGATCCAGCTGGCCAAGCCCCTGGGCGGCGAGTCACTGGCCGACGCCGACCTGGCCAAGAACGGCGAGTCCATGCACTCGGTCTCGTGGCACGTCGCCGACCTGGCGAAGGCGAAGGCATTCCTGGCGGAGAAGTCCGTCAAGATCCTGGCCGAGGACGACCACACACTGCTGGCCGACCCGAGCACCACCTTCGGCGCGAACTACCGATTCACCGACCTGCGCGCCGACCAGCTCGCGGCCCGCTGATCGTCGCGGCGGCCCAGCTTACGACGCGCATACCACCGGCGAACCCAGGAGACCCACTGATGGCCATCACCCCTACCGACACGCTCGTCTACGAGGTGCGCGACTCCGTCGCGTACGTGACCATGAACCGCCCGAAGTCGATGAATGCCCTCAACCGCGAGCTGCAGAACGCGATCGGCGAGGCATTCGAACAGGCCGACGCCGACCCGGGCGTCCTTGCCGTCGTGCTCCGCGGCGAAGGCGGACGCGCATTCTGCGCCGGCGGCGACCTCAAGGACATCGCGTCGAGGATCGAAGCCGGCGAGAACATCGCTGGCCCGGCGGGCGCCGCCAACTCCCAGAAGGTCAGGGCCAACCCGGTGGTCGCCAAGCCCGGCACGCTGCGCGGGATGGACGAGGTGAACGCCTGCTCCAAGCCGACGATCGCCGCGATCGACGGCTACGCGATGGGCGGCGGGCTGGAACTGGCGCTGTACTGCGACATCCGCCTGGCCACCCGGCAGTCGCAGTTCGCCCTGCCCGAACCGAAGCGCAATCTGCTGTCCGGTCCGGCTTTCGTGCACCTGTCCCGCATGATCCCGCTGGGCGAGGCCATGTACATGGAGCTGACCGGCCGCCGAATCGACGCCGAACGGGCCTTCAAATTCGGGCTGGTCCAGGAGGTGTACGACACGCGGGACGACCTGGACGCTGGCGTGGAGAAGGTACTGGCCGAGCTGCGGGAGAACTCACCGCTGGCCGTGCAGTTCCTGAAGCGAATCATCAAGGACGGCCGCGACATGACCGTCGAGCAGCAGTGGAAGTTCGCCGAGATGTACGCGTACACCCTGGAGAACACCGAGGACGCGCTCGAAGGGCCCAAGGCCTTCGCCGAGAAGCGCAAGCCGGAGTGGAAGATGCGCTGACCCTGCCAGCCAGATTCAGCGCTGGGTGCACCGATCACGGGGCCCCGATCGCACGCAAGTGCGGTCGGGGCCTCTGTCGTCCGCTTGTCCCTCGGGTAGGCCGACGGGTCGCGACGCCTCGGTCGAGCACGAGCGTGCCGGCGCGCGTCCTGGTGACGAACAGTATCTGCTCGTCCTCCTCCCACACCGAGGTGTGCAGCACGTCGCCCCCGACGACGGGCGCCACGAAGCGGGCGCTCATGGACCCGAAGTTCTCCGGGTCCCCGCCGAAGGCGGTCTGGAGCAGGGCGCGTCCGGCGAAGCCGAAGGTGCAGTCCCCTTGGAGCGGCGGTCGCTTGAAGCCGCCGCGAGCAGCGATCTCCGAGTCGGTGTGCAGCGGACTGCGCTCGCCCGACAGCCGGTAGAGCAGTGCTTGCCACGGCATCGTTGCCTGCTCGACGACGGCATCGGGGCGCCGGGTCGGTGCGAGCCATTCCGGCGCTGACCCCCGCTCCCCGCCGAATCCACCATGACCGCGCAAGTACACGCCAGCTTCGGTTTCGGCCAGCAGCCGGCCGTCGTCGTCGAAAAAGCGGTGCCCCAGCTTGAGGAGCGCACCCGCCCCTTTGTCATAGATCTTGCCCACTCGCCCCTGAACGGTCATGACGCCCTGTGGAGAAAGCCCGGCGTGCACGACGATCGACTGCGAGACCAGCAGGAAACCGCCTGCTGGTACGTCCCGCCACGGCATCGGCACGTGTGGCCCGAGCGCGATGGGAAAGGTGGGGAGGACTCGCTGCCCGATGCCGTCGGTGTTCTCGGTCGTGTACTCGAGCTCGAACTCCGGGTCGTCGCTGCCGGCTCCCACGCCGAGGGCGTAGACGATGGCGCGGGTGGGATCCCACGAAACGGTGACCGCCTCGCTGTCAGTCTCTGCCCTGTCAAGATCTAACGCCATCGCGACCTTCCTCGCCACAGGAACAGGCGTACCGGCCGACTCTCATGGCGCGCTCGGCCGGGTCACTCGGGTCATGCTATGCGGCCCGCGCGCGCGGCGGAATGCCAAACGCGAGCTGTCAGCACCTCGCTCAGCGCGTCCGCATCGGCCGACGGCGCCGTGAGCAACCCGCATCCGTTCAGGATGTCGGAATGGCGACGAGCTAGTTGGGGAGCACGTCAGTCGGGGTGCGCGCTACCGGTTGAGCGGGTCACGGGGCAACCCGAGGATCCGCTCGGCGATGACGTTCCGGGTGATCTCCGCGGTGCCGCCCGCGATCGTGCTGGCGCGCGAGCTGAGATACTGGCCGCCGAGCTCCTGCTCCGATCCATCGACAACGCCCAGGCCCGCGATGCGGATGGCCAGCTCGGTCAGCCGCTGCGCGTGCTCGGCGCCGGCCAGCTTGGTCACGTTGCCTTCCGGGCCGGGCGCTGCTCCCGCGACGGCGCGAGCCACGGCCCGGAGATTGACGAGCTCGAGCCCCTGCTCGACGGCGATGAGACGGGCCAGGTCGGCGCCCCAGGTCCGGAGGGCGCCGTAGGTCCGCGCCAGCTCGACTAGCCGGTACGCGGTGAAGCGGCCGGGATAACCGCCGCCGAGGCTGACGCGTTCGTTGCCCAACGTGGTCCTGGCGACCGACCAGCCCTGATCGACCTTGCCGACGACGTCGGAGTCGGGCACGAACACCTCGTCGAAGAACACTTCGTTGAAGTGGGACTCGCCGTTGATCTGGCGAAGTGGCCGGATCTCCACTCCGTTCGCGTGCATGTCCACGACCATCGTGGTGATGCCCTTGTGCTTCGGGGCACCGGGGTTCGTGCGAACGGTCGCCAGGCCGAAGTGGGCACTCTGGGCACCGCTGGTCCATACCTTCTGCCCGGTGACCAGCCAACCCCCTTCGACCTTCACCCCACGCGTCGTCACTGCCGCGGCGTCCGACCCGGCGGACGGTTCGCTGAACAGCTGGCACCACACCTGCCCCGTGGCGAGGGTCGGCTTCACCCAGCGCTCGATCTGCTCCGAGGTGCCGGTCTGGATGAGCGTCAGCACCACCCAGCCGGTGATCCCGAGGTCCCAGTCGTCGAGCCCGGCGAACTCCTCGTCGATCACCAACTGCTCGACCGCCGACGCGCCGCGCCCGAACGGCTTGGGCCAGTGCGGCACGAGGTAGCCGCTCTCGGCGAGGAGCGCCCGCCGATCCGCGGGGTCCGCCGCCAGGTAGGTCTCGCGGAACGCGCGGGCGGCGCTCCGGTAGGCGTCGGCCTCGGGCGGGAGGTCAATCCCATAGTGCCGGCGGGTCCCGGCCGCCGTCAGTGCCAGCAGATCTGCTGCCGGATCGCCCGCGGCACTGACGACCTGACGCAGGCTGATCGCCCGTCGCAGGTAGAGGTGGGCATCGTGCTCCCAGGTGAAGCCGATGCCGCCATGCACCTGGATGTTGTGTTGTGCGTTGTCGCAGTAAGCATCGAGGGCCAGCTCGGCGGCCGCCGCGGCGGCCAGCTCGCCCTGCGCGCCGGTCCCTGCCCTGGCGGCGTCCCAGGCCACGGCGACTGCGAGCTCGACGCGCATCAGCATGTCGGCCAGCGTGTGCTTGATGGCCTGGAAGCTGCCGATCGTACGACCGAACTGCTCGCGGATCTTCGAGTACTGCAGCGCCTGGTCGAGCACGGCTCGCGCACCCCCGGCGGCTTCGGCGGCCGCGACGGTGCGTAGCACGCGCCGTGCGATTCCGGCTCCGCCGGCGATGAACTGGACGCGCTCGAGCGGGACACCGGCCAGGGTGACGGTCGCGAGGCCGAGAGCGGGGTCGAACTGCTCGTGGGGTTGCACCGCGGCCCCCAGGGCCGACGTCTCCACCAGCGCGGCGTCGGTCCCGACCGCGACCAGGAGCAGCGTTGCCTCGCTGCCGGCCAGGAGCCCGACAGCCTTGCCGGAGAGTGCGCCGTCCTGCACCTGGACGGTGGAGGCGAGCGCGGCGCCGACCGTGACGGTGCCGTCGACGACCCCGGGCAGCCAGGCTTTGCGCTGGTCGTCGGTGCCTGCCTCCGCCAGCGTCGCCGAGACCACGACCGACGGCAGGAACGGTGCGGGCGTCAGTTGGCGCCCCAGCTCCTCGGTGACGACCGCGGTCTCCGCGAGCGAGTAGCCGGATCCGCCGTACTCCTCGGGGATGTGCAGGCCGAGCCAGCCCTGGGCCGCGATCCGCCGCCACACCTGGGCGACCTCCGCTCGACCGGACAGAACCGCACGCGCGTACGCGCGCAGATCGTTGTCTTCGGCGAAATCGGAGACGACCGATGCCAGCTCACGGTGGTCGTCGGTGATGGCGAGCGGCATGGCGCCACCCCTTCCTCTGGATGATGATCGCCTCACGACGAGAGGCCGCGCTGGCGAACAGGCGCTTGCTAAGGAGCAGGTCGGCGCCGCTGCGGCCGTTTACCAGCCTGCCGCGGACTCGCAGTGGGAACACACTCGTGTCCCAACTTGCCGAAAGTCATACCATTCGCCGTGCGATAGGCCAAGCGGTATCCGTGCCCCGCGGCCGATGGACCTAGCGCACCGTCCCGCGTTCGCCGCGCGCGAGCAGATCCCGGACGCCGCCGATGATCACATCGAGCGCGAGATCGCGATCTGCGCCGTCCGGGTCCGGGCGCAGCACGGGCCAGGACTGCTTGTACCGGTCGCCCGGCCATTCCGGGTGATGCTCCGACCGCGCCCCGTCCCGGGCGTCCGCGTTACCGTGATCTCGCAGGAATCCCTGCACGGCCGCACGCCCGAGACCGTAGGAGTAGAGAACACCGAAGACGCCGGTGGCATCGCGCTCGCTCAACCCCGCGTCGAGCAGGATCTGCACGTAACCCCTCATCAGCCGGGTGCCCTCCGCCGTGGGCGGCAGGTCCCAGATGACGCGATCCAGCCTCGGGTAGCGCGCCAGGATCTCGCTGTTGCGGCGATGGAGCAGCCGAAGCCGCTGTTCCCAGTCGCCGTCGGCCTCGGTCGGGAGCTCGACCTCTCGCAGCACGGAATCGACGATCACCGCGAGAAGCCCGCGCTTGTTGGGTACGTGGTGATACAGAGCCATCGTCGAGACCGCGAGCTCGCGAGACAGGTTGCGCATGCCGAGGGTCTCGAAACCATCGCGAAGCCCGATCCGAAGGCCGACCTCGACGATCTCGCCGACGCTGAGCGCGCGCAGGCTGGACGTGGAGCGATCGGCGGCCGTCGCGTCATCCACCGCTGCCGGCGCCGCATCGCCTGACGTGCTCACGTCACCCTCCGCTCGTTCCCGCACGATCCCGGGCCTGGATCGTCGTGGTGCGGCTACCTAGCCTAACGACCTGGGCCCGGCTCGCGAGCGTGTCAGCGGACCGTTGCTCAGCGCCCAGCCGGTCGCTTCGCCTCCGGCGGGACGCCGGCGCCGGGGAACAACTCGTTGAAGGCGCCGATGGTGATGCGGTCACGGACTTCGTCGTCCACGCCGTCGAACAGGTGGTGCAGCGTCTGCTGGGTGTGGCCGAACGTGCCCTCCATGTGCGGGTAGTCGCTACCCCACATCACGTTGTTGTAACCCATGGAGGCCACCGCGGCCACCGCGGACTCATCGTGCTGGAACGAGGCGTAGACCTGGGAGTAAATGATCTCCCTCGGCGAGCGGCTCAACTTCGGCCGCACCGCCATGGAATGCTGCCGGTAGCCCTCCTCCATCCGGTCGGCCAGAAACGGCACCCAGGTGGCGCCGCCCTCGCTGACCAGCACGTTGAGGTCGGGGTGCCGGTCGAGTGCACCCGAAGCGACGAGCTTCATGACCGCCCGCTGTCCCCCGAACGTGGTTTCCGTGTAGTTCATGACCGCGCCGCCTGGCCCGCGGTAGTACACCCCCAGCGCTCCACCGGTACTCATGTCGATCGGCTCGGTGCCGATGTGAAAAGCGATGACGATGCGCGCTTCCTCGGCCGCGGCCCAGAAGGGCTCCCACGATTCGTCGTGGTAGTCCTTCTGCAACGGGTGAGGCGCCACCGGCAGGAAGACAGCCTGGAAACCGAGTTCGGCCGAGCGCTTCAGTTCAGCGACCGCGTCGTCCAGGTCGAGCGTGGAGACCTGAGCGGTCGGAACGTAACGCGCGGACCTGTCCAGGATCTCGGCCTTCGCCCAGTCGTTGCTGACCCGCATCGCCTCTCGCAGGACCTCCGGCGTGCGGAAGGACGATGCCCACATGCCCAACGAGGGGAAGACGACCTCCGCCCAGATCCCTTCCTGGTCGAGGTCGTGCACGCGGAGGTCGAGGTCGTACGCGCCCGGAGCCCGCATACTCGCGTCGTAGAACTCCTGGGCCTTGATGTTCGGCAGCCGCCGCCGGAAGGTCTGGCCGTCGACGTGCACGGTCTCCCACAGCCCGTCCGGGTCCTTCTCGCTCCTCGGAACGAGGTCGGCGAGCCGGGGCGGCAGCTCGTTGCGCCAGAGGTCGTCGGGCTCCACGAAGTGCGAGTCGCCGGAATTCGCCCAGATCTTGGTCTGCGCGTCAGTAGCCGGTCGGTCGTCGAGCGTCGTCATGTTCTTCTCCTCGCGTGGGCCGAACCGGTCGACGCGGTGTGCCGCTATGCGGTGTGCCTCGTCGCGGCTCGCAGGTATACACCGTAAAGCACGAGGTATACATGGTCAACCAGTCGGCCCTCCAGGCCGCTCGAAACGCCCGGTCAGGCCCGCGACGACCCGCGACCCGGGTGGCGGTAGCGATACATCCTGCTGCGGAACCGTTCCGTGTAGTCGCGCCCGAGCAGCCCGGCCAGTTCCTGCCCCAGCACCCGACCGAGGCGCAGGCAGAATTCCGTCGGCTCGTCAGCGGCGTCGGGCCGTTCGGGAACCACCCGGTCGACGATGCCGGCCTTCCACAGATCAGTCGCCCGGACACCCTGTCGGGCGGCCATCACATCGGCATGATCGATCGTGCGGTGGACGATCGCCGACGCGCCCTCCGGCGGCAGCGGCCCCAACCAGCCGTTGGCGGCCGCCAGTACCCGGTCGGCGGGGACCAGGGCGAGGGCGCCGCCGCCGGTCCCCTGCCCCAGCAGCACAGCCAGGGTCGGCGCGTCGAGCATGACGAGACCCGACAGGCAGCGGGCGATCTCACCGGCGAGGCCGCCCTCCTCGGCCGCACGCGAGAGCGCGGCCCCAGGGGTGTCGATAAGGGTGACCAACGGCAGGCGCAGTTCCTCGGCCAGCCGCATGCCGCGCTGTGCCTCGCGCAGCGCGGCCGGCCCCAACGGCGTGGTCGGGGACTGGCCGCGCCTGTCCTGGCCCAGAACTACGCAGGGCGCCCCGCCGAAGCGGGCCAGGGCCAGCAGCAGCCCAGGATCCTTCTCGCCGGCGCCGGTACCCGACAGCTGGACCACGTCGGTGGCCGCGACGCGCAACAGCCGGCGCACCCCTGGCCGGCCGGGGCGACGTGACGCCGTCACGACGTCCCAGGCGGTGCGGTGGTCCTCCGGATCGTCGGCTGCGCTGCCGTCCTCCGGTCGCGGGGCGGCGCGGACGTCGGCGTGCCACGTCTGCCGGGCGGACAGGACGCGCAGCACACTGTCGGCGACCTCGGCGATCTGGTCGTGTGGCACGACGGCATCGAGCAGGCCGTGGCTCGCCAGGTTCTCGGCAACCTGCACGCCGTCGGGAAACGGCTCGCCGTACAGCGCGGCGTACACCCGCGGGCCAAGGAAACCGATGGCCGCACCAGGCTCGCCGATCGTGACGTGCCCGAGCGATCCCCATGAGGCCAACACCCCCCCGAACGTGGGGTCGCGCAGATAGACCAGGTAGGGCAGCCCGGAGCGCTTGTGCCGGGCGATGGCCGCGCTGATCCCTATCATCCCGAGAAACGCGACCGTACCCTCCTGCATGCGGGTGCCGCCGGAGACCGGGGCGGCGAGCAGCGGCAGGCCCTCAGCCGTCGCCCGCTCGATCGCTCGGATCAGCCGTTCCGCCGCATCCACCCCGATCGACCCTGCGAGGAAACCGAACTCACCGGCCACCACCGCCACCCGCCGCCCACGCAGCCGTCCCTCGCCGGTGATGACGGACTCGTCATGCCCCGTCCGGGCCCGCGCCGCGGCGAGCTCGGCGGCGTACCCGGGGTCGAGCTCTCGTTCAGGTAGCGGTTCGTCCCAGGAACTCCACGACCCCGGATCAAGAACGAGGGTGCGCAGGGCGCGCGCGTCGAGACGCGGACGCCGCGTCGCCGTGGTGCGTTCGGTGATGCTGTCGGTCACTGCGCTCTCCTACTTTCGGCGAACGGGCGCCTCAGCTACTCGCCTTCCACCCGCAGAATGCGTACCGTAAGCCATACCGGAATGCGGAGGCCAGTTCAGCCATGCGCAGCCGGACCCGCCACGACCGCGGTTGCTACTCCAGCCAGGTCCGCTGGTGCGGTCCGTCCGGTGCTGCGCACACGTGACGACGACCGCACTGCCTGCCGACCCGGTACGTCGGACCCTGCCGGCGCCGGACGTCGCCTAACCTGGTGAGTTGACAGTGGGAGAGGATGATCGCGTGTCGGTGTCCCCGGGAGAACGCTCCGTGCGCAAGAGGCGCGCCCGGGGGTCCATCAGCGCAGACGAGATCCTGCACGGGGCCTACGAGTTGGCCTCGGCCGAATCTCTCAACTCCCTGAGCATGCCGCGCCTCGCCCACCGGCTGGACGTCGGCGTCACGAGCATCTACTGGTACTTCCGCAGCAAGGAAGAATTGCTCGACGTGATGACCGAGCGGGCGCTGGTCGAGTTTGACCAGGCCATCAACGTGTCCGTCGATCTCGCATGGGACGAGTACCTGGCGACATACTTCACCGCGTACCGCGACGTGCTGCGTGACAACAGCCTGTGGTGCGACCTCATCGTCATGCGCAGCAGCGCCCTGAGCCCCGAGGCCCTGCGTGTCGCGAAACAGCGCGTGGACGTGGTGGTGGACATCCTGGCCAGGGCCGGGTTCGCGACCGACGATGCCCTCCGCGCGCACGCGGTCCTGTCGGTGTACGCGCGCGGCGCCATCCTCCACTACCGGCATTGGGATTCGCCGGACAGCCCCGCGGCCATCGACGCGGAGTTCCCCGACCAGATCGACCCGTTCTCCGTGACGGCTGACGAGGCGTTCGCCTTCGGGCTCCAGAACGCCATCCGCGGCCTGCGAGCCCTGCTCGCCCAGTCCGCGAAGTGCTGACGCTGGCCGCGGCGCATCGCGGTGGGGGAGCTCGCGGCCGGATGGTTGGTGACACTCTCAGCAGCCGAACCGACCGGTAGCCGCATGTGGACAGATGGCTACGTCAGGTCATCACGTGATAACGGAGCAAAGCCGGCTCGACGCCCTCGCCCATTTCCCGTGACATACGCCACCTCACCATGCTCCACTACACGACAGGCGATACCGGAACTCGTTCGGTATCGCCTTCACTGGAGTATTGATCATGCGTCGACATGGCATACCGGCGACTGGCATCCCCGCCGTCACGGCCCTCGCCGCGACCGCGTGCGGATCGAGCGGATCGAGCGGTCCCGGCTCGACCGCCGTCGGTGGGTGGCAAGTGCTACTTCATCACCAGCCTGAAGGGCAACGGCTTCGTCCTGGACCCGAACGGGAAGCCCATCTGCGGCGAGCCGAGCGGCAAGGACGTCGCCGGCTACTGACCCTGGGTCGGGTCGGCGCGTGCCCCGGGCGCGCCTGCGTGTCCTCGCGGCCTCACAGGTGCGCCAGTTCCGCATAGGCCAGTCCCGATAGACTTTCGGTAAGCTCTTCTATAACGTGCTGACGACCGGTCAATCTGCGCGAGAGGACAATCGTGAATCTGACTGGAGCGTCAGCACTCGTCATCGGGGGCGCCGGCGGCTTCGGCGAGGCGACGGTACGCACCTTCGTCGAAGCCGGCCTCAAGGTGGTCATCGCCGACGTGGCCGACGAGAAGGGCAAGATGCTCTCCGACGAGCTCGGCGAAAGCGCCGAGTACGTCCACACGGACGTCACGTCCGACGAGGCCATCGACCAGGCCATCGACCGGGCACAGGCCCTGGCCCCGCTCCGGGTCGCCGTCGTCGTCAACGGCGGCCCGGGCGGGACTCCTAGGCGCATCGTGTCACGCAGCGGCGATCCGCTACCCATGGCCGAGTTCATCCAGACCACCGAGTACTACTACATCGCCACCTACCGTGCGGTGAGCCGGACCGCGGCAGCGATGTCGCGCAACGAGCCGCTGGCCGACAATCAGCGCGGCGTCGTCATCACCACGGCGAGCATCGCGGGCTTCGAAGGCCAGGTCGGCCAGACGGCGTACGCGATGGCCAAGGGCGGTGTCATCGGCCTCACCATCACGGCCGCCCGCGACCTCGCCCCCGCCGGGATCAGAGTGATGAGCATCGCTCCCGGCACGTTCCTCACTCCGGCCTACAACATGACCGAGGAGGAGGCCAACGCCAAATGGGGTCCGGGAGTGCCCAACCCCAAGCGGATGGGACGCCCCTCGGAGTACGCGCACCTGGCGCTGGGGATCGCGGAGAACGACTACCTCAACGGCACGGTCATCCGCATTGACGGGGCCCTGCGCTTTTCCCCGTGACCGCCACATCAGTTGATCTCCGGCCCGCTCGGGCGGAGCAATCCCACCACGATTGAAAGGACACCCATGACCGGCGTAGATCGTTCGACACCTCCGGTGACTATCCGGATCGGCGGTGAGAAGCTCACTCGTGGATCAGGCGGGGTGCACGGCCACGTCAACCCCTGTAATGGCCAAGTGGACGCCGAGATTCCGCTGGCCGGCGCCCAGGAGGTCGACGCCGCCGTGCAGACGGCACACCAGGCCTTCCAGAGCTGGCGCAAGGTCAAGCCTGCTGAGCGGCAGCGGCTGCTCATGAAACTGGCCGACCTCATCGAGGCCAACGCTGAGGAGTTCCGCCGCCGCGGTGTCCTGGACAACGGCACCGCGATCACAACCACGGCCCTCGCACCGACGATCGCACGGGACTGGACTCGCTACTACGCAGGATGGGCCGACAAGATCGAGGGGCAGACCACCTCGACCTTAGCGGCGGACGGCGAGCTCAGCTACACCTTGGCGCAGCCCTACGGCGTCATCGGCATCATCATCACCTGGAACGGCCCGTTGATCTCGCTGGCGATGAAGATCCCGGCCGCACTGGCCGCCGGCAACACGGTCGTCGTCAAGCCGTCCGAGCTCACACCGTTCTCAGGGGAGCTCTTTGCCGACCTGGTCGCTCAGGCCGGCATTCCCGACGGGGTGGTCAACATCCTGCCCGGAGATCCGTCCGCGGGCGCCGCTCTCGTTGCCCACCCGCTGGTCAAGAAGGTGACCTTCACCGGCGGCCCGGCGACCGCACGGAAAATCCTGACAGCATGCGCCGAGACCATGAAACCGGCCGTGCTGGAACTGGGGGGCAAGTCAGCGAACATCGTCTTCGACGATGCCGATCTCGACACGGCCTGCTTCCTCGGTACGTTTATGTCGGTTGGGTTGATGGCCGGCCAAGGCTGCGCCTTCCCCACCCGCATGCTCGTTCAGGACACGATTTACGACGAGATCTGCCAACGCGTCGTCGCGATCGCCAAGAATATCGTGATCGGCGATCCCTTTGATCCCAACACCGGGTCCGGCCCACTGATCACCGAAGCCGCGCTGACGCGAGTGCTCGGCATGATCGAGCGTGCGAAGGCCGACGGCGCGCGCCTGATCGCCGGGGGTTCCCGGCTCGAGGGCGAGCTGGCCAATGGCTACTTCGTCGAACCTACCGTGTTCGCCGACGTCGATCCGGATTCTGAGCTCGCCCAGACCGAGGTCTTCGGGCCGGTGCTGTCCATCATCCCGTTCCATGATGATGACGACGCCATCCGGATCGCCAACAACAGCAAGTACGGGCTGTCCGGTTACGTCCATACCACGTCGCTGCGCCGCGCACTGTACTTTGCCGAGGAGCTTGAGACGGGCGAGGTGCTCGTCAACGGGGTGTTGAACCTCGGTGTCTGGCGTCCGTTCGGTGGTTTCGGCATCAGCGGACTGGGCAAGGAAGGCGGCCGCGCAGGCTTCGAGGAGATGCTGCGCGTCAAGGGCGTCGGCATCAGGGTCGCAGGGGGCATCCCGGGCTTGGGCTGACCGGCTCGGTGGCGAGGCGCTCGCGTCGGGCGAACGTCTCGCCACCGCACAGCGGAAGCCGTCTGTCCTCTACTGGGTCAGCGGCCCTGCCAGACAGGCGCGCGACGCTCGACGAAGGCGGTTGCGCCTTCCTTGGCGTCCAGGCTCTCGAAGACCGACGGCTGCAGTTGATCCTGCAGCGCCCATACCGTGGCGGCAGGCTCGACTGCCGCGGCCTTGACCAGGCGCTTGGTCACCGACACCCCGAGCGGGCCGTTGGCCGCGACAGCTTCCGCCAGCGCGACGGCTTCGTCGAGCACCTTCTCCGGATCCACCAGACGGTTGACCAGCCCGAGCTGGAAGGCACGCTCGGCGGCGATGGGCTCGCCGGTGAGCGTCAACTCGAGCGCCACCGCAAGTGGAATCCGGTTACCGAGGAAGACGCCGCCACCTGCGGCGAACAACGCACGCTTGACCTCAGGTAGTCCGAATTTTGCCGCCCACGACGCCACGACCAGGTCACAGGCCAGTAGCAGCTCGAATCCGCCGGCGACCGCCGTCGCGTTGGCCGCGCCGATCACCGGGGTGCTCACGCCGGAGCGCAGGAAGGCCTGGTACGCAGCCAGGCCTTGCTCTTCCTCTGGTGACCGGGGCCCGCTGCGCCCTTCTGCGAAACCGCGCAGGTCCATGCCCGCGCAGAATGCCTTGTCGCCGGTTGCGGTGATGACGATGGCCCGGACGTCGGGATCGGCATCAGCCGCGGCGACACCGTTGCCGATGCCGGCGATGACCGCGGCGTTTAGGGAGTTGCGCGCCTCGGGGCGATTGATGCGAAGAATTTGCACCTGGCCACGCCGTTCCTGCTCTACCTCTGCCATTGCCGTGTCTCCTGACGCGGGTTCGGTCCTACCTGCTGTTCGACGTTCTGACGGACGCCGGCGCGCCTCGTTTCGGCGCGCGCTACGTTCAGACCTCGACTAGCATGGCGCCGCCCTGACCGCCACCGGCGCACATCGCCGCGATCCCGAGGCCCCCACCGCGGCGACGCAGGTCGTTGACAAGCGTTGTGATCATCCGGGCACCGCTTGCCGCGATGGGGTGGCCCAGGCTGCACCCGCTGCCGTGGATATTGACGGTGTCCTCGTCGATGCCCAGGAGCTTGCAGGCCGCGACCGGCACCGACGCGAAGGCCTCGTTGATCTCCCACACCGCGATGTCGGACTGCTGGACCCCAGCACGCTCGAGCACCTTGGGAATCGCGCGCAGCGGGGCCATCCCCGTTTCGCGCGGGTCGATGCCGACCGACGCCCACGCGCGCACGGTCGCCACCGGCTGCAGACCCTCGCCGCGCGCGAGATCGTCGCTGACGACCGTCACGGCGGCCGCGGCGTCGTTGAGGCCACTGGAGTTTCCGGCCGTGACGGAGAAACCCTCGATCTCGGGGTGCAGGACCTTGAGCGCGGCGAGCTTCTCCATGCTGGAGCCGCGACGCGGGTGCTCGTCGACGGAGAATTCGACGTAACCGCCGTCCTTGCGCAGCGCCTTCACCGAGACGATCTCGTCGACGAACAGGCCCGCGTCGATGGCCGCGATGGCGCGCTCATGCGACCGCACCGCCCAGGCGTCCTGGTCCTGTCGCGAGAGCCCTGCGATCCTGGCCGTGTTCCACCCGACGGTGATGGACATGTCCAAGTTCGGCGCCTCGGCGCTGTCCGGGTGGGTCGGCGGGTACCACAAAACGAACTCGTCCGCGGTGCCCGGTACCCGGCGCTGGAGTCGTGGGCTGAGCGAAGTGGTGTGCACACCGCCGGCCACAATCGCGCGGTCCATGTCGGCACGGATCTGCGCGGCGGCGATACCGATTGCCGTCAGGCTGCCGGCGCAGTGCCGGTTGACCGCCTGGCCGGCGACATCGAGTAGGCCCATCTCGACCGCGGCATGGCGAGCGACGTCACCCCCGCCATAGGCGGATTCCGCGAGGATGACGTCGTCGATCAGCGCTCGGTCGATGCCCGATCGCTCGATGGTCTCGTTGAGCACCACCCGAGCGAGCTCTTCAGGAGTCGTATCCGCCAGCGTGCCCTTGCGGGCGGTGCCGATCGCGGTACGGACGGCGTTGACGATCACGGCTTCGGGCATGGGCACCTCATGGTGTCGAGAATCGGCGACGAAGGCGGGCGACCCGCATGCGTCGGTGTCGGCGCGACGCGGCCGCGACTCAGGTGATTGTAGAGGGCCTTACGGTAAGGTGCATCCCTTGGGTGCCTGGCGCTACAGCTGCTTCAACCGGAGGCCAGGCCGGGTGCGCTGACCGCTCGAGCGGCCGGTAGCTCACGCGCGAGCGCCGCGCGTGGATCCCCCTCGACGCAGCCCGAGGCACGCGGGAGCCTGGTGGCCACGACCGTGCCGACCATGCCGGGACCAATCGTAAGCTCATCGGTATAACGAACGGTAGCGCTGCTCGGAACATTGACCGTAGGAACCTCCGGAGCTATAACGGAGACGTCCATGCGACTCACGACCGCGCTCGGTGCACTCGGCCCAGGGCCCACCCCAGACCGAGAGAGAACCGCGACAGCGGCGGTGAGCCGGTCGATCCGGCTCCTGCCGCGACATATTCCGCCTATCGCGCTTCGGCCGCGACCAAATCTGTGAGGAACCAACCGTGCCGGTCAAACTTCGGTGGAACGACTACTCGCTCACCAGCGAGCAAGGCGACGTCGCGGCCATGCTCGGCGAGTTCTTTCGCGACCTGGCCCCGGTCGACATCGTCCGAGCGGCCGAGCCACTCGGCTACGACGACGACCTCTGGACGCGGGCAATCGGCGCCGGCACACCGCGACTCGCGCTGCCAGAAAGCGTTGGAGGCGATGGCGCCGGGCTCATCGAGCTGGTGCTGGCCGCCGCGGAAGTCGGTCGGACGCTGGCACCGGTTCCGCTGGTCGACGCGGCCTCGGCGACTCGTCTGCTGGCCGCGGCCGCGTCCGACCACCCCGATCTTCCCGCTGCGGTCGAGGGCTCGCTGGTGTGCTCTCTTGCCCCGTTGTCCGGACGTCGTAGCGGCCCGCAGCTGACACCGAGCGGTGCGGTGGCCGGCCGGGTACTGCTCCTCGTCGACGGCGAGCTCGTGCTCCTGTCGCGTGACGTGCCACCGCCGCACACCGCGAATCAGGGCTCCGCGCCACTCGCCTGGTGGGATCCCGCCGATTCAGACACCGGCCGCGAGGTCCTCGCCACGGGTGCGCGGGCACGCGCCCTGTGGGACCACGCCCTGGGCGAGTGGCAGATCGTCACCGCGGCCGCTCTCGCGGGCCTCGCCGACGAAGCAGGCCGCCTCACCCGGGCCTACACGATGCAGCGGTACTCCTTCGGAGTCCCGATCGCCTCGTACCAGGCCGTGAGCCACGCGCTCGTCGACATGCACATGGCCGCTCGCACGACCCGCAACCTCGCGCTCAAGGCGGCGTGGTACTCCGACAACGAACCGGCCACTCGCCCGGAGCTTCCCGCCATGGCTCTGGCCGACGCCTCCCGCACCGCCCTGCGCACCACCGAACGGGCGGTCCATCTCCATGGCGGTTTCGGGATCACCCTTGAGGCCGATATCTCGCTGTACCACCGACGAGCCGCCGTCTGGGGGCAGATCGGCGGCGGATCCGCTGTTCACCTCGAGACCATCGCAGCTGCCGTCGACCGGCTGGTAGACGCTGCCCTCGCCGAGTAGGAGTGACGTCATGGACTTCAGCCCCGTGGTGCTCACCGCTGAGCAGGAAGCCTTTGAGGCCGAGGTGAGGAGCGTCCTCGACAAGCAGTGGACGCCTGACCCGGACGCGATTTCGCTCGACCACGACCGCCCTCCGGCCGAGATGATCAACGAGCTGGCCGCACGCGGATGGGTGCATCCGCGCGAGCCCAAGGAGCAGGGCGGGGCGGGCCTCGGGCCGGTTGAGGCGCGGCTGCTCGAGCTGCTCCTTGACGAGTACCACGTGCCGCCGTACAGCAACAAGCTCATCATCTCGACGCTGCGCAAGTATGGCTCGGACCGGTTCAAGGCCGAGCTGCTCCCGGATCTGGAAAGCGGGCGGAGGTCGGGCTGCCTCGGCTACACCGAGCCGGACTCCGGCTCCGACATGGCCTCGGTCCGCACCCACGCCGTCCGGGCGGGCGACGACTGGGTCATCAACGGCTCGAAGATGTTCACGACCTGGGCGCACCAGTCCGACTTCGTGTTCCTCCTGGCGCGCACCGGCCCTGTCGAGAACAAACACCGGAACCTGACAATGTTCATGGTCCCGACACAGACCAAGGGTGTCGAGGTGAGCCCCATCTGGGGTATGGGCGACGAGCGGACGAACGTCACCTACTACCGCGACGTTCGGGTGCCGGATTACCTGCGCCTCGGCCCGGTCGACGAGGGCTGGCGCGTGGTGTCCGAACCCCTGGCCGCCGAGCACGGGGTGAGCGACGTCAACCCGCTGGCCGAGTACAACGGCACCCAGGGTGCGTCCGACGTCCACGTCATGGAGCAGCTGTTGCTTCGCACGGCGCGGTGGGCAAGAGCGACGCCCGGCGAGGACGGCCGCCCGCTGCTGGAGGACCCGGTCGTCCGGCGGCAGCTCGCAATGATGCTTCTGGACATCGAGGTCAGCCGGAACACGCCCAGCGAGTTCGGGAAGGTGAAAGGATCCGAGACGCTGGCACTGCACGCCGACGCCATCACCGACCTGACGGCACCTCTCGGCGTACTGCAGGCCGAGGCTCCCGGCGCCGTGGCCTCAGGCCTGATCGGCTGGTCCCGGCTGTTCGCTCCCGGAACAGGCATCTACGGCGGCACCACAGAGATCTACCGCAACAACATCGCTCGAACCGAACTAGGACTCCCGCGGCCACGCTGACCGTCCCCGCGGACGCGGTGGGACCGGGCGGCCGGCGCCGCTCGCCGGCGCGGGCCTGGTCGACGCGATCGGCGGGATTGACGGTACGCCGCGAGCTGATCCGCGCGGAGATCGGAACGGGCATGAGCCGTTCGCGACGGCGGGCACCTGGCGTCGTAGTCAATATTGTGTCGCGCTGCCCTGGAAGTTCGCCTGGGGGTCGTTGATGATGTCCGAACCGATCGAGGATTCCGGCCTGGCGGGTTCCTGGGAGGTGGCGTCGGCGTCGATGAGCTGTCCATCCTGGCCGTGGCTCCTGCGGGCCGAGACGGTTGACGGGTTGGTCGCCGCGCGGGCTCGGTTGACGCCGGATGGCCTGTTTCTGGTGGATGAGGCGGGCCAGCGGGTGACGTTCGGTGAGTTCGATGCGCGGGTGACGCGCGTCGCCGCCGCGCTGGCCGCGGCGGGTGTCACGGTCGGGACTCGGGTCGCGTGGCAGCTTCCGACCCGAATCTCCACGTTACTGGTGATGGCCGCGTTGTGGCGGTTGGGTGCGGTGCAGTCGCCGATCATCCCGCTGTATCGGGAGCGCGAGGTGTCGGCGGCGCTTGCGACCGCCGACGCGCAGGTGCTGGTGGTCCCGGGTACGTGGCGTGGCGTTGACTTCACCGCGATGGCGGCACGGATCGCCGCGGCTGGCGGTCCCGCGCCGCGGGTGGTGGAGATCGGGTACGAGGCGCCCGAGGCCGAGCCTGTCGGCGACCTGGCGGAGCCGGCGCCGGACCCGGAGGCGGTGCGTTGGATCTATTTCACGTCGGGCTCTACCGGTGTGCCCAAGGGTGCTCGGCACACCGACTCGACGTTGCTGTCCACCGGCCTGGCGTTCGCTGGCATCGGTGAGTTCGGCCGGCGGCCAGGCGAGTTCGGGTCGATAGGCTTTCCAGCCGCCCACGTCGGCGGCATCGAGAATCTCATCGCAGCTTTGGCCAGCGGGATGTCGCTGCTGCTGTTGGAGGCGTTCGTCCCGGACCGGGCCGTCGAGCTGTACAACCGGTACGGGGTGACTATTACCGGTGGGGGGCCGCCGTTCTACACCGCGCTGCTCGCCGAGGCCGCCGGCCTGCTGGCCGCTCAACCCTCCACGGTTACGAGGGATTGACAGCCGGTGACATAGCGGCCATCGTCGGAGACGAGGTACAGGACCGCCCGGCTGATGTCGGCGGCCTCGAGGACCGGAACAGGTGGCGCGTTCTGCGCGCGGGCCGCGACGGACGGGGACCGCTGCGTGTAGGCGGGAAGAAGTGCGTCGGCCGTGCTCCTCGACCAGCTTGACCGTCTCGGCGAGATCGTCCGGAGTCGACATCGAGTAGGGGACGGTGTCGATCGTGGTATAGCGGGGGAGGCGCCCGACCGGACTCCGGCCGGTACGGTCCGAACGACTAGCCCCGATCTGCGGACAGGATCGTGACCGCGGAGACCGCAGCCACCCGCGAGGCGCTCCACAGCCAGCGACTCCCCGACGCCCGCGACGCCCTGCTCGTCCACCAGCGGGCAAGCCGGCCGATGTCGATGGAAAAGCCGGGCCGTGCCGTCGGGGTGCCGCGAGCGGCCGCGATGTCGCGCACTTCCACAGTGGCTTCCACCGCGGCCGCCCCGGCCACTGGTTCGGCGCTAGCCGAGCTTGTAGATCCCGGTCGCGTCGATGGTCGTGAAGTTCGACAGCGTGCCGTCGGCCGTCGCGT